>TARA_B100001093_G_scaffold330325_1_pt1 | contig 14226 bp, 10 predicted proteins | sample TARA_B100001093 | Tara Oceans TARA_B100001093 (sample SAMEA2623116) | marine metagenome | biome: marine biome (ENVO:00000447); feature: surface water layer (ENVO:00002042); material: "saline water (ENVO:00002010), including plankton (ENVO:xxxxxxxx)" | depth 5 m
AAAATTTTTCTTTAGTAATTTTAATCTTAAGTATTTGTACTTTTATATTTGGTTATTTTTACGCATTAAAAGGTGTTGACATCTGGCCTCAGCCAAAATTATTAGCTTTGAGTTTTACAAGAGCTCTGGGTTTGTACCAGCTATTTTTCTGGGTTTTAGTTGGCGCCTATATAAATAATCTAAAAATTAATAATCTTTTAAAAACTGGTTTTTATTTATTCATTTTCTTCATTCATATTGATAGCTGGCATAATAATTTAGAGATTTTAAGAATGAAAGGTTTAATTATAGGATCATTATTATTAACTTTATTTTTTCTATTTAATTTTATAACAAAAAAATTAAATAGAAATCCAAAGATAGAAACGATAAAGATGGCAACTATTTTTATTGTTATATCCTCATCAGTTTTATTTTTTTCGTTCAATAAAAAAATACAACAAACTAACTTTTACGCTATGAAACAAATCAATAAATGGACCGTAGAGAAGACTGTGCCTAATCGAAAATTAGATAATTTAATTATTTTAAAAAAATGCAAAGACTTTCTCTTGTATGATATTGACTTTCCAACATGGAGTCCTGCTATAGCTGGCAAATCCCAATTTATAGGTGGTAGAGCTTATAATCATTTTAGTATACCAGTTATGAAAAAGCATAAAGAAAGACTGAATATTCATGTTCAGATACTAAATAAATCTAAAGACAAATTAGGAGAACAAATTGCTAAGAAGTTATATATGAATCAAACTGTAATAATCATAGAAGATAGAGATTTATATTCAATTCCAGACAATGTTAAATATTTAGATATAAGCCATAATTATAATCTTGTTTTTTTTACATCAGATGAATTCTTGGAAGAATTTAAAAATACGTGTTACAGAAAGTTTAAAATTTAATTATGAAAATAGTAGCAATAATACCTATTAAGTCGAGATCTGAGAGAGTAAAAAATAAAAATTTTAAAAAAATAAATGGGAAACCTTTATATAAATTTTTATTAGAAAAAGTAAAAAAGTGTAATTTTGATGAAGTATATATAGACTCAGACAGTTCTGAAATTGAGAATTACTGCAAAAAAAATAAATTAAAATTTATAAAGAGGTTGTCAAAACTTACCAGCAACAAGGCAAATGGCAATCATTTGCTGTGTCATCATGAAAAATTAGTTGATGCAGATTTATACTTTCAGCTATTTATTACATCACCTTTAATAAAAGTTGAAACTATTAATAATTGCATAAGTATTTTAAAAAAAAATAAAAAATATGACTCGATATTTACAGTTCAAGAAATATATTCTTGGTTTTGGTTTAATAATAAACCAGTTAATTATAATCCTAAAACATTACCAAGAAGCCAAGATGCAAAACCAATTATTCAAGAAACAACTGGATTATACGGAATAAGAAGAAAAATTCTAAGAAAAAGAAAAAGTAGAATTGGACTAAAACCTTTTTTTTATAAAGTAAGTGCCGAAGAAGTCATTGATCTAGACAACTTAAAAGATTTTGATTTTCTTAAATATTATGTATCAAAAAATAATAATCGCTCAAAATATTAAAGAATTAAGATTTATTTCAAGCACAGTTAAGGGTAATTTTTTCTGTTTACCTCTTAACTTAAAAACACAATTATATTGTGAGAATAATCATTTACCTTTCGTAGATTTAATTGACTATACTGATAAAAAATTTCACCAAAAAATTCAATCTGAGTCACAAAAGATATTTAAGAAAATTAATTGTTCTTTTATAAATTCTGAAAGCTTAAAAAAAGAATTTAATGCTCAGATTAGACACAAAATTTATAATATTATTTTTTTATATTACATAATTAAAAAAATTAATAAAAAAAAAAATATAAAAAAAATATACGTTTCAGGATGGAATTTTTATAACAGTGTTGATCAAGAAAAAAATTATTTTCTCTCTGATATGATAAGTACTATTTGTAAAAATTTTGAAGTAATAAATATTGATAAGAATAAGAGCAAAAAAATTGACAATATAATCATAGAAAATTATAAAACTAAAATAAATAATCTAAATGGAAAAATAATTGTTTTAAACAATTTAGGTTATAATTTTAAAAGAATAATATTGTGGACAATATTTAAAAAATTTAAAATTTTAATTCCAACTTATAAGAAAGTAAATTTTTTTCAAAAGTTTATTAGAAGATTTTTTAATATTTATTTTTTAGAGATCACAAGAGTAAAAAGTATAAGGAAAAATTTTTTAAAAAGTTTACAAAAAGTAAGTTTTAAAAAAATAGATATAACAAAATGTGTTTATTTTCATCAAGATAAAATATATAGTTATTTTTTAAGTGAAGAAAATAAAGTTCAATCTATTGAGTCCATATTTAAAAAATTAAACTTAAGCTTAGTTATTTCCAACATTGCTAGAGGGATAGATGGAAGTTTACTGGAATTAGCAAGTAAGTTGAAAATAAATTCTTTATGTATATCTCACGGAACTATTTCCAGTTATTATAATAAATACGACAAAATTTATAAAGAAAGTATATCAGAGGCCGTTTTTTCAGACTCTTCTCGATTTAATGCATTGCAATCTAAAATTTCAAAAAATTTTGCAAAGGCTTTTAAAAAAAAAAATTATATAAGAACTGGAAATTTAATATTTAATGAAAAATTTAATAGCAATGGAAAACATATCTTATACGCAGTAACAATGAAAGATTTCCATAATTTTCATCCTATTGGTGTGGAAACCTTTTATGAATATCTTGATAATTTAAATATCTTAAATGATTTAGCCAAGGATTTTGAATACGATATAATAGTCAAGCCTCATCCGTCTGAATTTGATGCTATACCATACTTAAAGAAAAAATATAAAAATCTAAAATTTACTAATATGAAAAATCGGAAACTTTTTAGTCAAATTAAAGTTGCAATTAATTTTTCATCTACAATGATTGAAGACTCCTTATACTCGAATATTCCTGTAATCTTATTAGACAGATGGAAAAGATACAAACATTGCGATGCGGAAACAAATATTTCAAAAAAAAATTCAGCTATTTACTATATTAATGACATAAAGAAATTAAAAAAGTGCTTAAGAACTATTTTTGAGAGTAATTCTATAAAATTTAGTAAGTATACATTTGATGGAAAAACTAATAAAAATTTTGATAATATTTTAACGAAGCTTGCTAATTAAATAAACATATACTATGAAAATTTTAATAACTGGAGGAAGTGGATTTCTAGGCTCTCATGTGGCTGATGAGTTAACAAAAAAGGGTCACATAGTTACAATTTTCGATATTAAAAAATCAAAGTGGATTAACAAAAAACAAAATTTTATCAAAGGAAATATTCGAGATCTTAAAAAACTAAGTTCTGCAATAAGGGGAAAAGATATAATTTATCACTTTGCTGCGTTAGCAGATTTAGATGAGGCAAAAAAAAAACCGGTAGAAACTATTGAAGTAAACGTTTTAGGAACTGCAAACTTACTTCACTTATCCAAAAAACATAAGATTAAAAAATTTATTTATGCAAGCACGATTTATGTAGTAAGTGAGGACGGGGGATTTTATCGAAGTAGCAAAAAAGCTTCAGAAGATTATATAGAGGAATTTCAAAAAACTTATGGTTTAAATTTTACGATTCTAAGATTTGGATCTTTGTACGGACCTAGAGCAGATAATAATAACGGGGTCAGAAAACTTATACAAAGAGCTATTAAAAATAAGAAATTAAGCTACGAAGGAAGTAAAAATGCGGTAAGAGAATATATTAATGTGAAAGATGCTGCTAAAATAAGTGCAGAAATTTTGAAAAAAAAATTTATTAATCAACATTTAATACTAACTGGTAGAAAAAAAATCAAAGTAAAATTTTTGCTAAGTAGTTTAGCAAAAATTTTAAAAATTAAAAAAAAAATCAGTTTTTATGATAAAGATTACACTGGCCACTATGTAAAAACACCTTACACGTATAAACCAAAAATGGGTAAAAAAGTATTCTCAAGTTCTCATAGAAATTTTTTAAGTGACTTAAAAAAACTCACGAAAGAACTTAAAAATTAATGTTTAAGTCTCATCTTGAAAAAATAAATAGGTCCACAAGTAGGTTTCACTATCGAAAAAAATCTCTTAGACTGGACAAAAATGAGAGAATTATTCCTTTCAACAAAAAAACTATTACAGATATAAAAAATTTAGTAACAAATAACATACTTCAGATTTATCCTGAAGATTTTGACAAAACTATTGCATTATTAGCTAAAAAAGAAAAAGTTAATAAACGCTTTATAAATTTAATTCCCGGAGCTGATAGTGGTTTAAAATACTTATTTGAAGTGCTGTCTAAAGAAAAAAAAATACTTTCAATACACCCAACTTATAAAATGGTGGAGGTATTTTCAGATGTTTATAAGCAATTTTTCAATAAAGTATTAGAATCACAAATTGATAAAAAATTTTTAAATAAGAAATATTATAAAAATACATCATTTTTATATATAGCAAACCCCAATCAACCAAGTGGCAATATTATTGATTACAGAAAAATATTGGAAATAATAAAATTTGCTAAGAAAAAAAAAAAATATTTAATAATTGACGAGGCATATATTGATTTTTCATCTCAAGTAAGTACTGCTAGCCTTGTTGAAAAACACGCAAATCTGATTGTCTTAAAATCTTTTTCTAAATCAATTGGAATTGCTGGTGCAAGGATTGGTTATTTAATCGCTAATGCCAAAATCAATAAAATGGTAGATGCTGTAAGGTCTGCAGGAGATATATCTCATTTTTCTCTAGTTATATTAGATTATTTTTTAAAAAAACCAAAAATCTGGAAAAAATATTTAAAAGATATAACCTCAAGTAAAAATTTTATTAGTGTTACTTGTAAAAAAAATAAATTTGACTTTAGAATGACTGAAGGAAATTTTTTTTATATTTTTTTCAAGAAATTAAATTATAAAAAAATACTTATTAAATTAAAAAGAAAAAAAGTTTTAGTGAAACCAACAATCATAACAAATAATGGTAACACAAAACTTAGTTTAAGAGTAACCATTGGATCAATAGCTCAAATGAAATTTTTTTTTAAAATAATCAAGTAGACATTATAGACTATGATTTGTGCATTATTAATAGGTAGAAAAAACAGTAAAGGTTTTCCAAAAAAAAATACTAAAAAAATTTTAGGAAAATATTTATGTGAATATTCTTTATCTGCAGCTAAAACATCTAAATTTGTAGAAAGAATCTATGTATCAACTGACTGTCCTATTATTAAAAATGTTAGTAAAAATAAATATAAAGCTATTTTACTTCATAGACCAAAAAAATTAGTAACTGATAAAGCGCTAGGCGAGGATGTTTTTAAAAATGGGTACAATCAAATTAAAGATCAATTAAAAAAAGAAAATAAAAAAATTTCAATTTTAATTTTATTATTTGCAAATGTTGCTACAATTGATTTTAAACTAATTGATAAAGGTATAAAAATTTTAAAAAAAAATAAACAATTTGATTCTGCTGTAAGCACCTCTGTTTATAATATGTGGAGTCCTTTACGAGCAAGAAAGTTAGATAAAGACGGATCTTTAAAGCCTTTTGTGCCTTTTAAAACATTTGGTAACCCAAAAACTCTTAATTGTGATAGAGATTCTCAAGGTGATGTTTATTATGCTGATATGGCAGTTTCAGTCGTAAGACCGAAGTGTTTAGATAATATTGAAAATGGATTATTACCTCAAAAATGGATGGGTAAAAGAATAGCACCAATATTTTCTGAAGCAGGATTTGATTTAGATTATAAATGGCAAGTCCCCCAAGCTGAGTATTGGATAAAGCATAATAGAAAAAAAAAATTTAATAAATGAAAACAACAACTTATAAAAAACACAATAGTTTTGCTTCTTTAGATGTGAAGATAGTAAATGAAGAAAAATTAATAATTGACAAAATAATCAAACTTAAAAATAATAGAATTGGTTTAGAAAATTTTTCAAAAAATTTTAACATAATATTAGATAAAGTTATTCGCGACTTAACAAACAACCCTAACAATCCAGAAGAAAAAAATATTTTTAAACTTGAAAAAAATGTTTTAGCAGAAATCTCTATAATGAAAGATCAAGATTGGTTAAAATATTTAGTTCATAGATATAGATATGAAATATACCCAAAGCTTAATATAATTGATGAGTTTCCACCTTGCTTACAAATAGAGCCTTCATCAATATGCAACTATAGATGTGTTTTTTGCTTTGAGACTGACAAAACTTTTACCAGCAAAAAAAATGGGCACATGGGTTCGATGTCATTAGACCTTTTTAAAAGAATTATAGATAATGTAGAGGGTAAAATCGAGTTCATTACATTAGCATCTAGAGGCGAGCCTCTTGTAAGTAAAAATATCAACGAAATGTTGAATTATACTAGGGATAAATTTTTAAATTTAAAACTTAACACCAATGCTTCAATGTTAGATGAAAAAAAATGTCACTCTATTTTATCTGGTGGTGTAAAAACAATTATTTTTTCAGCCGATGCTGCAGATGAAAAGTTGTACAGTAAATTAAGGGTTAATGGCAGTTTAAAAAAAGTGTTAGAAAATATTGAGAGATTTCAGAAAATTCGTGAAACGCAATATTCAAATGTAAAAATAATATCCAGAGTTTCAGGGGTAAGAATTAGCAAAGAACAAGAGTTTGAAAAAATGAAAAGTTTTTGGGGCAGTTTAGTGGATCAGGTGGCTTTTGTAGATTATAACCCTTGGGAAAACACTTATTTAAAAGAAGCAAACGATATTAAAACACCTTGCTCTGATTTATGGAGAAGAATGTTTATCTGGTGGGATGGTAAAGCAAACCCATGTGATACTGATTACAAATCTGTACTTTCTACAGGAAATTTTTCTGAAAAAAATATATCTGAATTATGGAATTCAAAAGCATATAATCAATTGAGAGATCAACATCTAAACAAATTAAGATCAAAAGTTAAGCCCTGCCAGTCTTGTACAGTCATTTAAATCTAAGCAAATCACATGATAGCCTATAAACAAATTGAAATTATTAATTTAGCCAAAAACTATTTAAAAAATTTAAAAAAAAATAAAATTGACACTTCTATAAGCTCCTTGTCTTGGCTTTTAAATATACCATGCACTTTAAGCTATATGGTGGTAAAAAATAATTTTTTAAAAAAAAAATTAATCTTTAAAGATTATCTTTTGTCTTTTAAATTTTTTTTAAATGTAGCTTATCTTCATAATTATCAAATATTAAATAATTTTGAAGATAAAACGAATTTAAAAAAAAAAATTATTACTTGGGGTAGTTTAGGAGATTTTAAAAAAAATGGCTCATTTCAAGATAGAGCATTTAGCATAAACTCTAAAAAATATAAGAATATATTATGGATAGTTATTTACGATGGCAAAAATATTCCCAAAAAAATTAATGACAATATTTTAATTTTTGGAAAAAAAGACAATAATTATAAATACAACATTTTTTATTTAATTAAAGTATTATTTAATTCAATTATTGAGTCAAATTTTTCCATAAATTTCTTCTTACATACAATGGCATTTAATACAGTATATGCATCAAAGTTTTTTAATGAAATTAATAGTAGAATTAATTTAAAAAGATTTAATTGCACAATTATGGCATATGAGGCACAACCTTTTCAAAATAATTTTTTTAAAAAAATTAAAAAAATAAATTCAAAGATTGAGACAATTGGTTACTTGCATTCTGCTCAACCGTTACCCTTGTATTATTTAAAAAGAGACGGCTCACCAGATAAATTGTTAACTCATAGTTCTGACCAAGCATATCATTTAAAAAAGTATTTATCTTGGTCTTCAAAAAGCATAAGTTTAATTAAATCTTTAAGATACAAAAATAGAGAGTTTAGGAAATTTTCAAATACAATAATTTTACCGTATGTTATTTCCAATCAAAATATTTTAATAAATCAATATAAAAATTTTTTAGAAGGTTCCAATCCAAAAAGTTTAAATAATTTTAAAATTAGACCTCATCCATTTGCTTTTAATATTAAGAAATCAAAAAAATTTGTTAGAGATATTGAGCAAATCAATGAAAAATTTAAAAGTAAATTTTCTAAAAATAAAAAAAATTTAACGATAGTATTTGGTGGTTCCTCAGCTGTGCTTTTAGCTCTAGAGTCAGGTTTGTCAGTGATTCACTTTTGTGAGGATGCTTTTTTAGAGTCGTACACAAATAAGCTTTGGCCATCGATTAAAATCAAGCAAATTAGCGATAATATGTTTATCTATAGTTTGATAAAATCTAACAAATGTATTAATTTTAGTAAAAATTCTAAAAAATTTAACCATTTATTAAAGTAAATATGTCTGAAAATTTAACCAAGCATCCAGTTTATATTCCAGATACTAAAAATACTGATTTTTCAGATTTTCGAGTTTTAATTCTTTATGCTAATTCACCAATGGATAATCTTTTTCCTGTTGGAATATCTTCAATAGGAGGAATGTTTAAAAGACATAATATCGATTATAATATTTTTGATACCACTTATTATCCTAATGACGGAAGATTGGGAGTAAATAAAAATAATGAAAAAAATAATAGAGATAAAGTTTTAACAGAAAGACTACAAGTTGCTGAGTTTGATTATAATCTTGTAGGTATAAAATATATAGAAACAGATGTATTTGATGACTTCAGAAAAAAGGTTTTAGAATATAAGCCATCATTAATTATGCTTTCTACTGTTGAACCAACCCATAAATTCGGTGTTCAACTTTTAAAAAAAGTCAGAGACTTAAATATTCCAAGTTTTGTAGGCGGATGTTTTGCAATTTTTTCACCAGAAATGACTATCGAAGATGAAAATGTTGATTATGTTTGTGTTGGAGAGGGAGAGTACTCTGCTATAGAGTTTTGCAAAACTTTAGCTAATAAAGGAGACTTGACAAAAGTTCCAGGCGTCTGGGCAAAAGATGACAAAGGAATTATAAAAAATCCCAAAGGTCCATTGGTAGAAATGAGTGATCTACCCATGTTAGACTTCAATCAGTTTGACGAAAAGAGAATTTATAGACCAATGTCAGGTAAATTGTGGAAAATGGCACCAATAGAGTTTTCTAGAGGATGTCCTTATAAATGCACATTTTGTTCAGCCCCAGTTTTTGAAGAGCAATTTAAAGATGTTGGAAGATGGTCTAGAGATAAACCAATATCACAAATAGAAAATGAAATGAAATATTATATAAAAGAATTAGGAATTGAATATTTTTATTTTGTTTCCGAAACCTTCCTTGCAATGCCAAAAAAAAGATTTGAAGCCTTTTGTGAAATGTATAAAAAAATTAAATTACCATTCTGGTTTAATACTCGTCCTGAAACAATTTCAGAAGAAAAAGTTAGAATGTTGGAGGAAATTAATTGTCATAGAATGAGCATAGGTATTGAGTCAGGAAATCAAAAATATGCTCAAACCATGTTAAAAAGAATGGCAACAAACGATAGAATAGAAAATGCTTGTAAAATTGTAGCAAGATCTTCTATAGAACTTTCTGTAAATAATGTAGTGGGTTTCCCAGATGAAACTAGAGCAATGATGTTTGACACGATTAATTTAAATAGAAAATTTACAGCCAATAGCCATAGTTGTGCTATTTTTCAACCATATAGAGGAACAACATTGCATAGTTACTGTGTTGAAAAAGGATATTTTGGTAAAGACGAGCTTGCGGAGGACTTAACATATGCTTCACCTTTAAAACAAAATCATATCACTCACGAAGAAATACAAGGTGTTGCAAAGTGCTTTGCTCTATACACTAAACTACCTCAAAACATGTTTGATTTTATTAAAATAGCAGAAAAAGAAGATACAAAGGGAAAAAAAATGTTTGAAGAATTGATGATAATTTACAAAAATGTTTATGCCACCAAAGCCGAGTCTGATGTAGGCGGTGGAACTCGTTACTTAGTAGCTAAAAAAAATGTAGAGAAAGATTTGATGTATCAAAAACTTAGATCAATATTAAACGAAAGTAATTAATATATGCCTAAAGGAATTAAAGTTTTATTTATATATCCTAATACTTATGGAATGAATATGCTGCCGCCAGCAATTGCATTGTTCTCAGCTATATTAAAAAAAGACGGTCATCAAACAAAAATTTTTGACACAACATATTATGCAACTGATCACGGAATTGATTCTGACGGTTCAAAAGAAGAGGGTTTAAATGTCGTTCCATATCAAAAAGAGATGGATAAAAAAGGATTGAGATTGAAAGATAGTAATTGGAAAGATGATCTACACAATTTAGTAGCAGATTATCAGCCAGACATTTTAATATTATCAGCAACAGAAGATATGTGGGAATTAGGCATGAGAATCCTTGAAGAAATAAGAGAATACAAAACTACAAAAAATGTGCCGGTTTTAGCTGGAGGAGTCTTTGCGACATTCGCCCCCGATATTTGCATGAAATATGATCTTGTAGACATGATATGTGTGGGTGAAGGAGAAGAGGCTTTAGCGGAAGTATGCAAAAGAGTAGCTGAAAAAAAAGATTTTTTAAATGTAACAAATTTATGGGTTAAGGAAAAAAATGGAAACATACAAAAAAACTCAATAACTAAACCAGTTGATATTAATAAAAATCCAATAATTGATACCTCATTATTTGATGAATCAAGGCTTTATAGGCCGATGGCTGGAAAAGTTTACAAAATGTATCCAATGGAAACCATAAGAGGATGTCCGTATACATGCAAATTTTGTAACTCACCTGATCAAATGAAGTTATATAAAAATTTAGGCCATAGTTTTTTTAGAAAGAAAAAAATAGATATCGTCTACAGGGAACTAAAGTATTTTAAAGAAGTACACAATGTAGAATATAATTACTTTTGGGCAGATACTTTTTTAGCAATGAATAAAACAGAACTTGATGCCTTTTGTGAAATGTACAAAGAAATCAAACTGCCATTTTGGATGCAAACAAGACCAGAAACTATTAACGATTATAATATAAGCAAATTAGCTGAAGTAGGTCTCCATAGAATTTCTTTTGGAGTAGAACATGGAAATGAGGAGTTTAGAGCAAAAATCTTAGATAGAAGATGGAAAAACAAGGATATTATAGAAAAATTAAAAATACCTCATAAATACGGAATAGCATTTAGTGTAAATAATATTACAGGATTTCCAACTGAAACAAAAAAGTTGGCTTATGATACAATAGAATTAAATAGACATATAGATGCCGATAACGCAAACATATATTCTTTCGTCCCCTTCCACGGAACCCCTTTAAGAAAATTATGTGAAGAGCTAGGTTTAATCAAACACGAGACTATTACAAAATGTTTAACAAATAAACCAATGTTGAATATGCCTCAATATCCGCCGCATGAAATAGAGGAAATAAAAAAATGCTTTTCTTTATATGTAAAATTTCCAAAATCAAGATGGAAAGATATTAAAAGAGCAGAAAAAAATGATACAGAAGGAAATAGAATTTATAAAGAGTTAAAGCAAGAATATCTTGAAATATATATGCCCAAACCTGATGCTGATCCTCATGGTGGAGCTGAAGACTTTAAAGATGTTGAAAATAAAGACATTCAATCTAAAGAAATTCCTAGTTATCAGGAGACTTTAGAGACTTCAAACTAATAAATTTTATTGTAAATTAATTAAATTTACATTACAAATTAGATATACTGAAACGCATGGTGGGAAATCAGTGTGAAATTCACTGGCTGTGCCTGCAACCGTAAAGTCGGAGCGCCACCCAGTAAAGCCCGCTGTTGAACGATGGCCAGGAGTAGTCTAGTTCTGCAATTGAAAATTAACATCGGCATTTTATTAACAGTGAAATATAAAATTTCACACAGAAAAAAGAGGGCCGATATGACAAAACTTTATAATTATTTTGCGTTTTTAATTACTATCTTTACTTTATTAATTTTTACTAATCTTTTTGCAAAAGATATTCCAGTCTTAGTAATATCGCCAGGCAAAACATTACAATCTAAAAGCACTGTTGGCAGTGATGTCGAAGTTATAGATAGTGAAACTATCTCAAATTCTGGTGAGTTTTTTATTGGTGATGCTTTAGATAATAATTTAAATGGAATGAATTATTTTCAATCGGGCGGATATGGAACAGTTGCTGGAATGCAATTAAGAGGGCAACCTAAAAGATATACAACGGTTTATATAGATGGCGTTAAAGTTTCTGATCCATCTACCCCATCCAATGATTATTATTTTAACAATTTAACGTCCGGTTCAATTGATAGAGTTGAAGTTTTAAAAGGGGCTCAAAGTTCTTTATATGGCAGCGGTGCGTTAGCTGGAACAATTCAACTATTTTCAAAAAAAGGCAGAGAGGGAAACAATCAAGATGTAAATGTTTCCACGGGTTCTTTTGGTACGCGTAACGTTGATTTAAGTTTTGATGGCAAAAATAATAACTTTGATTATTTTGTAGGCTATACAAATTTTATTACGGATGGTCAGTCAGCTAGGAGGGATGACTCTGAAAAAGACAAATATAGAAGTGATAATTTAACAATGAACTTTGGTTATAATTTGAATGAAACTTTTAGATTGGAAAATTATTTATATTATAATGACTCTTTATTAGAATACGACGCTGTAAATAAAACAAAAAGTGATAATGATGCTACAGATGATCAACAAGCTATTTATACAACACGTTTAATCCATGAAAATGGAAGCTTTAAAAATACATTGTCTTACAATAATACATATGTTTTAAGAAACACTTCTGGAAATTCATCTAAAAATTACTATGGTTATAGAGATGCAATTAATTTAGTTTCAGAATATAATTTCAGTTTAGACAACAAAATTATATTTGGACTTGATAACGAATTTGATAGAGCTGAGCTTACAAGTTATCATACAGGCAGTGCATATCATGAAAGTGATGAGTCAATACACTCACAATATTTTGATTTACAATTAAGGCCTAGAAAAGATACTTACACTACTTTTGGTTTAAGAAGAGATGACCATACTACTACCGGAGATTACTATACTGGAAGAATAACTGCTGCTCATAATCTTGATAGCAACACTAAAATAAGAACAAACCTTGGAACATCAGTGAGATTTCCAGCTTTAAACTCTCTTCACCATGGACATCATAAAAAAAGATTAGAGGATTTAAAAGCGGAAACTGGTAAAAGTATCGATATTGGAATAGACAAATTTTATCCTGAAAATAATATTGACTTAAGCGCTACAGCTTTTTTTCTAGAATATAAAAATGATATTAAAGGATGGGCGTCCCATGGAGGAGGCAATCAATATACTTATGCCGGTGAGGCTGATGAGTTTGTTTTAGATAATTCTAATGGAAAAACAGAGAGCCAGGGTTTAGAATTGCAAACTAATTGGAAGCCTAATGACAATTATGCTTTTGGATTGGGATACACATATACGTCGTCTTACGACGGAACCACATGCGATAATCCAGACGGAAGTTGTAATGATGAAATGAATGTAAGAGTTCCCAGAAATCAAATGCATTTAGTAGGAACAAAAATTTTAGATAATAATTTATCACAAACTCTTAAAGTTAAATATGTTGGTGAACGAAGAGATTTTGGTGATATAAATCAAGGTTTCACAGATGTTATACTTTCTCAGTATGTCACTGCTGATTACATCATAAATTATAAAATTTTTGATACTTATAATTTGAATTTATCAGCTAAAAACATCACAGATAGGGAATATTCTGAAGCCTATGAATATAAAGCGCCTGGTAGATCATTTAACTTTATGCTAAGTAAGAGATATTAATGCAAATTTATTTAAAAATTTCATTAGGAATCTTTTGCGCTTTAGCTTTATCAAGGTTTATTCCTCACCCTCCTAATTTTACCAGCCTTATCGCGTTAAGTTTTTATGTACCTGTGTTTTTAGGATTTAGATTTTTACCAGCTTTATTGATAAGTTTTGCAGTTACAGATTTTATTATTGGGTATCATAGTGGTACGCATTGGACTTGGGGTAGTGTACTGTTGATAGGTGTTGCCTCGATGTATTTCACAAGCAGTTTTTTATCAAGAATATCTGGAGCGCTATTTGGAGCTTTAATATTTTTTATAGTAACAAATTTTGGTGTATGGATCGGCGGGATGTATGGTTATAACCTTGCTGGTTTGATTAGCT
>TARA_B100001093_G_scaffold484763_1_pt1 | contig 14225 bp, 14 predicted proteins | sample TARA_B100001093 | Tara Oceans TARA_B100001093 (sample SAMEA2623116) | marine metagenome | biome: marine biome (ENVO:00000447); feature: surface water layer (ENVO:00002042); material: "saline water (ENVO:00002010), including plankton (ENVO:xxxxxxxx)" | depth 5 m
GCAAATTTACACATTAAAAAACTTGATGTTAGATTAATATCTAAAACTTTTTTCCAATTTTCTTCTGTTAGACGTATAGATAAATTATCTAAAGTTATTCCAGCATTATTTACTAAAATATCTAATCCACCTAATTTTTCATTTACTATCTCAATGAAATTCTCAATTTTATCATGTTCGTCTAATCTAAATTTTTCTATATTTATGTTCGTATAATTTTTTTTTAAATTATTTAATTTTTCTTCGTTGGTTCCTGTTGCAAGAACTGTAGCACCTAAACTATCAAATTTATTGACCAAAGCATTCCCGATGCCGCCTGTTGCTCCAGTGATTAGAATTTTCTTATTTTTTATATTCATCAATGAAATTTTTAATATCACTTATGGAGTTAATTGAAAAGTAATTTGCTTGTTTTATAGTTCTTTTAACCATACCTGTAAGTACTTTACCTGGGCCTATTTCTACAAAATTTTTAACGCCTGCTTGAGACATATGAATAATACTTTCTCTCCACTTTACTGTAGAAAAAATTTGTCTCACTAGTAATTCTTTAATATTTTCTGAATCAGTTTCTAAACTGGCTGTTACATTGTTAATAATCTTAAAAATTGGATTTTTAAAATTTGTTTTTTTTATTTTATCCTTCATTAGAACAGCTGCTGGTTTCATTAATGAACAATGAAATGGAGCACTCACTTTTAATGGAATCGATTTAACTTTTTTTTCTTTTAAAATATTTTGTAATAATTCAACTTTTTCTTTATTTCCACTCACAATTACTTGACCCTCTGCGTTATCATTAGCTATTTGGCAAATACCTTCTTTTTTTTCAATTGTTTTTAATATGTTTATTATTTCTTCTGTCTTAATTCCCAAAATAGCAATCATCTTTCCTTTTCCAATTGGTACTGCCTCCTGCATTGCTTTTCCTCTCTCATGTAATAAATATAGGGCATCATTGAAATTTAATGAATCTGCACATACCAGTGCGCTATATTCTCCTAATGAGTGACCAGCAAAATATTTAAATGAGTCAAAATCAAAATTAAATTCATCTTTTAAAACTTTAAATATCGAATAACTAACCGTTAAAATTGCTGGTTGAGTATTTTTAGTCAGTTGAAGTTCATTTTCTGGACCATCTAATATTATTTTAGAAATGGGATAATTTAATTTGTTATCTGCCTGATTAAATATGTTTTTTACTAAATCAAAACTCGAATATAATTCCGAACCCATGCCCACTATTTGCGAACCTTGACCTGGAAATAACAATGCGCTCATTTATATTAGTTTATTATTCAATTATTAGTGTTGCTATAATATATCAGTATAGTATAAAGCATTTTTTATAAATAATTAATATAACTTGATTAACATAATAAATTATGGCTTTTTACGAAAATACTATTGTAGCTAAACAAGATTTAGCAGAAAAAGATTTAAAATCTTTAAAAGAAAAATATAACGAAATCATTAATAGTTCTTCTGGAAAAGTAATTAAAATTGAAGAGTGGGGTCTTTTAAATCTCGCAAACAAAATTAAGAACTATAAAAAAGGATTTTATATTCATTATAAATTCGAAGGTGGCGGCAAAACAATTAAAGAAATTGAAAAAAAAATTAAGATGGATAGCTCTGTAATAAGATATTTGACTGTAAAATATAAAGCATTAGATACTAAAAATGAGTTTTTTAAAAAGAATAGCAAAAATAGCTAATGAAAAGAAAAAATAAAAAATTTCAAAAAAGGGGTTCTGGTAATTCTCTAAATAAACTAAGTTTGTTTCAGAAAAGTGATGCTAAATTTTCAAAGAAATGCCCACTATCGGTAAAAAATGCTCCTATAGTGGATTATAAAAATGTAAGTTTACTTAAAAAATATGTTTCAGATAATGGAAAAATCATTTCATCAAAGATTACATCCGTATCTTTTGGTAAGCAAAAAAAACTTACTAAAGAAATTAAAAAAGCAAAAATATTAGGACTTATTTAAATGGATATTATTTTATTAGAAAATATTTTAAATTTAGGAAATATTGGAGACAAAGTTACTGTTAAAAATGGTTATGGTAGAAACTTTCTTTTAAAACAAGGAAAAGCTTTAAGGTTTAATAAGGATAATCAAGATTTCGTAAATAAGAAAAAAGATGAGCTTAATAAAAAAAATAACGAAATTAAAAATAAATTTAAAGAAATCTCTAAATTAGTAAATGATAAAACTTTTATTTTTAACAAAGAGAGCAAAGAAAATGGTGAGTTGTATGGTGCTATTAAACCAAAAGAAATTACAAATCTTATCAGAGAAAAAACTAATGCAGACGTAAGCCCTTCGCAAATAATCCTAAAAGATGAATTAAATAAAATTGGTTTATTTAAAGTTGAGATAAGCTTCCATTCTGAGGTAAAAGCACACATCTCGATAAAAATAGATAAAATACAATCTAAATAACTTCTCCACAGACAAAGAGAAAAAGTGTGTAACTTTTTTCTTTATACTAAGAACCATTCTCATAATATAAGTTTGTGAAAGAAATAAAGACTATTCAAAAAAAACAAGAAAATAAACAGCCATCAAATTTAGAAGCAGAACAAGCTCTATTAGGTTCGATACTAGTCAATAATGATATAATTGATGAAATTTCCTCATTAGTAAGTTCTAATATTTTTTATGATCCTGCACATGTCAAAATTTATGAAGTTATAGAAAATTTAAACAATAAAGGGATGATTGCAAATCCTATAACTCTAAAGAATTTTTTTGAAAAAGATAATATGTTAAATGAAGTCGGTGGAACTGAATATTTAGTTAAGCTCACTAGGTTTTCAAGTTCAACAAAACAAACTATTGATTATGCAAAAATAATTCATGAAATGTATTTAAGAAGAGAATTAGTTCAGATTTCCGACAAATTATCAAGTGACACTTTAAATGCAAATTCTCAAGAGCAAAATGCGGAAAATATAATAGAGGACACAGAAAAATCTCTTTTTGATTTGGCTGAAAGAGGAAGCTTTTCTCAATCGTTTTTAAAATTTAATCAAGCATTAGACCAAACAATTCAAATGGCAACTTTGGCTATGCAGAACGATCAAGGAATAGTTGGGGTCCCTACAGGGCTTACTGATTTAGATGAAAAACTAGGAGGTTTACATAAATCAGATTTAATTATTTTAGCAGGAAGACCATCGATGGGTAAAACTGCGCTAGCAACTAATATCGCTTATTATGCGGCTCAAAATATTTTACAAAGACAAGAAAAATCTTCTATCGCTTTTTTTTCTTTGGAAATGTCATCTGAACAATTGTCAACAAGAATATTATCTGAACAAGCAAGAATAAAGTCAGATGATATTAGGCGAGGAAAAGTTACAGAAGAAGAGGTGAATAGATACATTGAAACCTCCAGAAATATTTACAATCTGCCGCTTTATATTGATGAAACACCAGCAATTACAATAGCAACATTAAGCAATAGAGCTAGAAGGATAAAAAGATTATTTGGACTAAATTTAATTGTAGTTGATTATATTCAACTAATGAGGTCCAGCTTAAGTAAGAATGAGGGTAGAGTCCAAGAAATTTCTGAAATTACTCAGGGATTAAAAGCTTTAGCTAAAGAATTGTCCGTTCCTGTTTTAGCATTATCTCAACTCTCAAGAGCTGTGGAGCAAAGAGATGATAAACAGCCACAATTAGCTGATTTAAGAGAATCTGGATCTATTGAGCAAGATGCCGATGTAGTTATGTTTGTGTATCGAGAGGCCTATTACCTTGAGAGAAAACAACCAAAATTGGGTTCAATAGAGCATGCTGAATGGCAATCGAAAATGAATGATGTTAATGGATTAGCAGATATAATATTAGGAAAACAAAGACATGGTCCGACTGGTACAGTAAAAGTTGAGTTTGAGGGAATATATACAAAATTTAAAGATTTAACCAAAAATTAAGCTTAATTTTTTCTTTAGTTATAAATAAATTAAGATATATCTGAATTGTTCTCATGTTTGCTAACATTTATAAAAAAATAGTTACAGATTTTTCAAAATTAACACTTTTATTTTTGTTATTTCTTATATTTTTTTCTCTTTACCAATCTAAAAATTTTAATCTTGATGCATCATCTGATGCTTTGCTGCTTGAAGGCGACCCTGATCTTAAATATTTAAGAGAAGTAAATCAAACCTATGGGTCTAAGGATTTTTTAGTATTAACTTATGCTCCAGTGTCAAGTTTTACTGATAAAGAAACAATCCTGAATCTTCAACTTCTCAAATCAAAAATTGAAAAATTAACCTGGGTAGATAGTGTAATTACAGTAATTGACGTTCCTCTCTTGAAGAGCACAGATGAAGGTCTCATGGATAGGCTTAAAAATTACAAAACCTTAGCTTATCCAGAGATAGATAGGGAGAGAGGTTTTGATGAAATCGTTAATAGTCCAATTTATAAAAATTATGTTATCAGTGAAGATGGAAAAACATCAGGCATCGTTGTTTATTTAAAAAAAGATGAAAGATTAGCTGAATATATCAAGATTAAAGATAAATATTACAATCAATCTATTGGAATTGGCTTATCAAAGGAAGAAAAAAAAAATTATAAAAAATTTATTAAAGAATATGAAGATTATAAAAATCTATACAATATTAGAAATCACCAAAATATCACTGAAATAAGAGATGTAATAAGCAAATATGGGGAGAATGCAAAAATTCATTTAGGAGGTATTCCGATGATTGCAGATGATATGATGAGCTATATCAAAAGTGATATCGTAGTATTTGGTGTAGGTGTATTTGTTTTTATTGTTTTTACTCTTTGGTTTGTTTTTAAAAATATAAAATGGGTAATAATGCCGTTATTGGGATGCGGAACATCGGTCATAATAATGATCGGTTTGCTGGGATTAATAGGATGGAAAGTAACAGTAATTTCATCAAACTTTATTGCTTTGATGCTTATATTAAATATGGCAATGAATATTCATTTAACCGTAAGATTTTTACAACTGAAAAAAGAATTTCCACAACTTACAAAAAGTGAGGCTATATTTGAAGCTAGTAAAAAAATGATACTACCGATTCTTTATACTGTGCTCACAACTATTTGTGCGTTCTTGTCTTTGGTTTTTAGTGGAATAAAACCAATAATTGATTTTGGTTGGATGATGACTTTAGGGTTAATGGTCTCACTAATAGTTACTTTTTTGTTACTACCGTCTTTGATAAGTTTACTCTCCTCTGAAAATGAAATAGGTCTTAAAGACACAGAAAAATCTCTCATAACTTCTGTCCTAGGAGCATTTACTAAAAAAAATAAAATTATTATTTTTGGAACTACAATTTTAATAATTATATTTAGTATTACGGGAATATTTAAGCTTGAAGTTGAAAATAGTTTTATAAATTATTTTGATAAGGAAACTGAGATCTTTAAAGGAATGAAAAAAATTGACGATGACCTTGGAGGAACTACACCATTAAATATTATTTTAAAATTTCCCACAAATATTGCAGAAACAAAAAGTGACGATGATGAATTTGATGAATGGGATGAAGAGAACAAGGAAAAGGATGAAGATAAGTCTAAATATTGGTTTACAAGAGATAAAATGGACAAGATCATAGAAGTCCATGATTACTTGGACTCTCTGCCTGAAATTGGGAAGGTTTTATCGTTTGGATCTATTCTTAGGGTGGCTGAGGACTTGAATAATAAAGAATTACAAAGTTTAGAAATCGCAGTTTTATATAGTAAAATACCAATAGAGATAAAAAAAGAAATTGTATCACCGTACATATCTGTCGAAAAAGATGAAGCTAGGATAAACGTAAGAATAAAAGACTCGTTAAAAGATTTAAGAAGAAACGATTTAATTAATAAAATTAATTCTGATTTAAATACCAAACTAGGTTTGAATAAAGATGAATATAAACTAGCAGGTGTTTTAATTCTTTTTAATAATTTATTACAAAGCTTGTTTAAATCACAAATACTTACCTTGGGTATAGTAATACTTGGTATTTTTTGTATGTTTTTCATTTTATTTAGAAATATTGTTCTTTCAGTTATTGGTGTAGTTCCGAATTTTTTAGCTGCTTTATTTATTCTTGGTATAATTGGCTCACTTGGCATACCTTTAGACATGATGACTATCACTATTGCAGCTATAACGATTGGTATTGCTGTCGATAATAGCATTCATTACATCTACAGATTTAGAGAAGAATTTAAAAAGATTAATGATTATGATAAAACTTTGGATCGATGTCACAGTACAGTTGGGGTGGCAATTCTTAATACTTCTATTACTATTGTATTTGGTTTTTCAATTTTAGTTCTATCTAATTTTATACCTACTATTTACTTTGGTGTATTTACTGGAATAGCGATGTTATTAGCAATGATTTCAGTTTTGACCTTGCTGCCAAAATTAATACTAACTTACAAACCATTTGGACAAGAGATCAGTAAAGAGGTTTAATGACTGATTTATTAAAGGATTTTTTTGATAACATTAATTTATTAGATATTTTTTTTGTAGTTATTCTCACATACAACATAATACAGTGTTTCATCAAAGGTTTTTCCCTAAGTTTAATTTCATTTATGAAATGGATTCTTTCAACAGTGATTACAATTATATTAGTTCCAAAATTACAACCTATAATAAGTGAATATATTCAGTCAGAATTTGTAAATAATGTAGGTCTTGGTATAGCGATTTTCTTTATTTCGCTTTTTATTATTATTTTAATAGGAAAAACTTTAAGCAAAGCTGTGACGTGGACTGGTGTTGGTTCGATAGATAAGGTTTTTGGTTTTTTATTTGGCTTTTTTAAAGGTTATGTTGTTTGTATATGTTTATTTTCTATTTTTAATTGGTTTTATCCTTATCAAAATTGGGGTATATCAGCAGAAGGTGCGATTTCATTTAATTTAATAAGTAAAGGTAGTAAAATATTAATTGAGGAATTTCCATCTAATAAGGATTTCATTGATACAAAAGAAAAAATTGAAAAAATTTAGACTAGATAAATTAAGAGAAGAGTGTGGTATTTTTGGAATATCAAACCATGAAGATGCATCTGCTTTAGTTGCTTTAGGTTTACATGCTTTACAACATAGAGGGCAAGAAGGTTGTGGAATTGTTTCTTTCGATAGTAAAAACTACCACTCTGAAAAAAGACAAGGGCTTGTCGGAGATCATTTTACAGACCCAGAGACATTAAAAAAATTACCAGGTAATTTTGCTATTGGCCATAATAGATACTCTACTACTGGGGAAACATCATTAAGAAATATTCAGCCATTTTTTGCAGATCTTCACATGGGTGGGTTGAGTGTTGCACATAACGGTAATTTGACAAACGCATTGCAGTTAAGGGAAAGTCTTGTAAAAGAAGGGGCAATTTTTAGGACTACAAGCGATACAGAAACTATAGTGCAACTTATTGCAAAATCAAAAAGAGAGAAATTTACTGATAAGCTTATTGATAGTCTTTTTCAAATTCAAGGTGGATATTCTCTTGTTTTACTAACTAATAAAAAACTTGTTGGAGTAAGGGATCCATTTGGAATTAGACCTTTGGTTATTGGTAAATTAAAAAAATCCTACATATTTGCCTCTGAGACTTGTGCTCTTGATATAGTTGGAGCAACCTTTATAAGGGAAGTAGATAACGGTGAAATAGTCATCATCGAAAATGATGAAATTAAATCAATAAAACCTTTTCCAAAACAAAAACAAAGACCTTGTGTATTTGAATATATATATTTTGCAAGACCAGATAGCTTAATAAACAATAAGTGTGCTTATGAATATAGAAAAAATTTAGGTATTGAATTGGCTAAAGAAACAGACATTGATGCAGATTTAGTGGTTCCAGTTCCAGACTCTGGCGTGCCTGCAGCGATAGGGTATGCGGAAACATCCAAAAAAAAATTTGAGCTAGGATTAATTAGAAATCATTACGTTGGTAGAACTTTTATTGAGCCAACTCAAAATATAAGAAGCTTAGGTGTAAAATTAAAACTTAGCTCAACTAGAACCATAGTTAAAGATAAATCAATTATATTAATTGATGACTCCTTAGTGAGAGGAACAACCTGTCACAAAATTGTGAAAATGCTTTATGAAAGTGGTGCAAAAGAAGTACACGTGAGAATCGCTTGCCCCGAAATAAGATATCCAGATTTTTACGGTGTAGATATGCCGACCAAGGAAGAATTATTAGCTCACAAAAAAAATAACTCGGAAATGTGTGATCACATAAAAGCAAAAAGTTTAAGATTCCTAAGTTTAGGTGGACTTTACAAAGCGCTTATCAACGAAAGGCGTAACGAAAATTACCCTCAATTTAGTGATCATTATTTCACTGGAGATTATCCTATTAAACCACAAGATAATTTGAACGGTATAAATATTAAACAATTATCTTTATTGAGTGGTAAATCTAGCAGCTAATTTAGAATAACTAATTTATTTTTATTATTAATGTAAATAAGCGAGCTTTCAATAAAAATTGGATTTGAGTTCATTTTTTTTGGTAATTTACGAATATCATTTAATTTCCCATCAATATCGAATTTTACAACAAAAGAATTATTTAAAAAAACAAAAATTTGACTATTAATTAATCTTATCAAATTAACTTTGACGTTTTTTTTTTTTGAATTTAAATAATCTGAAATCAGTTGATTAATGTCATAAGAATAAATTATTTTACCAGTACTGATTTGAACAGAAATCAAAAGATTATTATTTGAAATAATAAATATATAATCTTTGTTTATTATTGGAGATATTTGGGAGCTTATTGGAATTTTAAATTTAGTTGAACCATTTTTATTGCTTAGAACTTGAAGAATGTTTTCAGTCGCTATTATTAAGTTGTCATTTAGAATTTGAATTTCATTTGAAGAAAAAAGTTTTTCTATATTTGACTCTAAAGAGGTATTAACATTAATAAACCAATTAATCCTTAAAGTATTTTTGTTTACAGAATATAAAGATCCAAAATTATTTAAAAAAAAAAGGTCTTTTTTGTTAATTGCAATATTATTTTTAAAATTATTTTTAATTAAAACCTCTTCTGATGGAATTTTTCTTAAAATTTTTCCATTTTCAGCTTCAACTATTAATAAGTTATTATTTTCATCAGAAAGAAAGAGTTTATTTGCATCAACTTTTAAATTTGATCTAAATGGAGCATCAAATTTTTTTGCCCAAATTATATCGTTTGCTAGAAAATTATAAACATAAAGGTAGCCAATATTATCAGCGACATATACAAGATTATCTTCTAGAATAAAATAAAGCTTTTTTTCAATATTTTTAATTTTTTTTTTATAAAAATTATATTTATGCAAGATTTTTTTAGATTTTAGAGAATATACAATTATATTTCCTTTAGAGTCTGATGTAATTAATAAATCACTATGAAATAGAATATTATTATTTATCTTATTTCTAGAAAGTTTTTTACTCTGAAAAATTATTTGATTTTTATCGCTGTAAGAAAAGTTGGCCTTTATATTGTTTGGATTTTGAAAAAAATCATTCCAATTAATTGATGATGACGGTGGTGTTAAAAAAAATTTAAAATCTTTATCTACCTCAACTATCTCATTAAAAAAATTTTCATTTTCTAAAACTATTTTCTTAAAATCCTTAAAATTTTTATCTGTTTTTTTTATATCTTCTGATGAGTTTTTCCAAATCCCTGATTTGTTGTCAAAAGAACAGTTTTGAAGCAATATAACTACTAAAATACAATAAATAATTTTCATTAAATAATTAGTTTAATACAGCGTCCTCTGCCAATTTTTTGAATTTTGAATCTTTCTTTATTAATTTTTCTAATAATTCATTACCTTCTTTTTTTTTGGATGTCTTTAGTAAAAAAAGTGCTTTCTTAAATATTAATAAATCTAAATCTTCCTCATTTAAATTTAAGTTTTCCACTATATTAAAGTACTCTAAAATTTTTTCATCATTATCAATTAAATTTTTTTCTACGACTCTGTTTAGGGCAAGCACCGAGTAAAACTTATTTTCACTTAATATGATTTCATCTAACAAATTTTTTGCTTCAGTCTCTTTATTCTGAGACAAATTCAAAACTGCTTGTACATATTTCTCTGCTATCAAAATATTATTTTTTTCTTTTTTTTGCTTAATTAATATTGCGGTAATTGATATTATTAATATAGCAAATAGCAAAAAAATTATTTTTATCTTATGAGATTGGTAAAATTTGCTAATCTTATCTCTGAAAGTTATTTTAGTATCTAATTTTTGTTCCATTTAAAAAGTTTTTTGTAGTTGGAAATTTTCTCAATTTTACTTCTCTAGTATATTTTTTTACAGCTTTTTCAATTATTCTATTTAAATTTATATATTTTTTAACAAATTTTGGATAAAAGCCGCTAATACCTAGCATGTCATCGGTAACTAATATTTGTCCATCACAATATAAAGATGCTCCTATTCCGATTGTAGGTATATTAAGCTCACTTGTAATTAACTTCGCTGCTTTAACTGATATACATTCTAAAACCACAGAAAACGCTCCGGCTTTTTCAATATTCTTAGCTTCTTTTATAAGTTTTAAGATACCTAACCTTGAAATACCCTCTACCTTAAAATTTTTCTTGAATTGAGGTGTATATCCAATATGCCCCATTACAGGAATGTTTCTTTTAACCAGATGTTTAATTATCTTATGATTTTTTCCATTACTTTCTAATTTTATTGCATCACACTTTGTTTTTTTCATTATTAATTTAGCATTTTTTTGTGCTATCTTAATGTTGTTATAACTTCCTTTAGGCATATCAACTACAAGAACAGATTTTCTTGTGCCCATTTTTACACTTTTTGTATGCTGAATTATATTTTCAAGACTAATTTGGTGTGTATTTTTATGACCGTATAAAACATTTGCCATTGAGTCTCCAACTAAAATAATATCTACAAATTTATCTAAAATTTTTGCAATACTTTTTGAGTAAGCTGTTAAACATACAATTTTAGATTTCTTTTTTTTCTTTAAAATTTTTTTTATTTTTATATTCATCATTCAAGCTCAATTGTACTTGGTGGTTTTGATGTAATATCATAAACCACTCTGTTTATTCCTTTTACATTATTTACTATTTTATTTGCTATATTTTCTATAAAATTTTTTGGAAAATTATAATAATCAGCTGTCATACCATCCTCTGAAGTAACAGCTCTAAGTAAACATATATTTTCATAAGTCCTGGAGTCACCCATTACTCCAACAGTTTTTATTGGAAGCAATGCAGCATAAGCCTGCCAAATTTTGTTATAAAGACCGCTTCTTTTCAATTCATTTATATAAATGTAGTCAGCTTCTTGGAGTATTTTTACTTTAGCAGGAGTAATATTGCCAACGATCCTTATACCAAGCCCTGGTCCAGGAAATGGATGTTTATAATTAATATTTTTAACTAATCCTAATGAATTTCCTAAAATTCTTACCTCATCTTTGAAAAATTCTTTCAAAGGCTCGATTAATTTTAACTTCATTTTTCTTGGTAGGCCTCCTACATTATGATGAGATTTTATTTTAGATGTTTTACTTCCCGAAGAGGATCTGCTTTCTATTATATCAGGATAAAGAGTTCCTTGAGCTAAATATTTAATATTTTTGTATTTTTTTGCCTCTTTTTCGAAAATTTTAATAAATAAATTTCCAATAATTTTTCGTTTAATTTCCGGGTCAGTAATATTATTTAATTTTTTTAAAAAAATTTTAGATGCATTTATTAGTTTTACGTTTAGATTATATCTTTTTTTAAAAATGTTATAAGTATAACTAAATTCATCTTTTCTCATTAATCCTGTATCTACCATTATGCAAATTAGATTTTTTTTAATAGATTTATTAATTAACAATGCAACAACACTACTATCAACTCCCCCAGATAGAGCGCATATTACTTTATTGTTGCCTACTGTATTTTTAATTTCTTTTATAAGTCTATTTTTTTGAGATGAAATTTTCCATGTTTTTTTAATCTTGCATATTAAAAACAAAAAATTTTTAAATATTTGCTGGCCATTGTTTGTATGCGTTACTTCAGGATGAAATTGGACTCCATAAATTTTTTTTTTAGAGTTTTCTATAATTGTTAAATTTGAATCTTTGGTAGATGCTATAATCTTGAAATTTTTTGGTAATTTAACCACGGCATCCTCATGGCTCATCCAAACGGAGGTTTTTGGTTTAATAAATTTTTTTGTTAAAAGAGAGGATTTTTTTTTTAAAAGGTAAGCTCTTCCAAACTCACGTTTTTTAGCTGAAGGTTTAATCTTACCACCGAAAATTTTTGCTATTAATTGTAATCCATAACATATGCCCAATATCGGGATATTTTTATTAAGTATCGTTTTAGGAATACTCTCAAATTTTTTTTTTGTAACAGTGGATGGACCGCCTGATAGAATAAATCCTTTTATATCTTGATAATTCTTGATTTTACTTAATTCTTTGGGAGTAACAATTTCAGAGTAAACACCAAGTTCTCTAATTCTCCTCGCGATTAATTTTGTTACTTGAGATCCAAAATCTATTATTAATATTTTATCTTTTTCATAATGAAATTGCATTTATTTTTTAGATAAATTTTCAATTTCAATCTTTAGTTTATCACTTCGATTGCAAAAAGTTGCACAGATAATTTTAAGTTGATTATTAAGATTTCTACTTTTTTCGTAATCTGAGGACTCTAGTTTTAATATTGCTAAATTATAAATTGCTTCCTCGTTTTTTGGATTTAGTAATATTACAACATTTAAGTTTTGTTCCTCTAGATCCTTCTTATCAAGTTTTTTAAATATTTTAGATAAATATAAATATGATAATTCACTTTTTGGGTTGAACACTATATCTTGCTCAAATTTAAATTTAGCATCTTCAAATTTGCTCTTATTATAAAGACTGATCCCCTCTTGAAAAAATTCTGATTTTGCTAATAAGAAATTTGGTAAAAATAAAAAAATTAATGTTATTCTCAGAAAATCTTTAATCATATTTTATAGTTTATAGTTTATAGTTTTTTGTGTCATTTCCACACTATGAACCATGCTTTCATAAAATCCAGCTTTTGTTATTTTTATAAATTTTGCTTTTTTATTTATTTCTGCAAGATTTTTTGCTCCAATATATCCCATTGAGGATCTCAATCCACCTTGTAATTGGTATATAATTTTTGACACTTTTCCCTTATACTCTACTCTTCCCTCTACTCCTTCAGGTACAAATTTCGATTTATCTTTAAAATTGTTTTGAAAATATCTATTAGCAGATCCTGCTGACATAGCTCCAATAGATCCCATCCCGCGATATTGTTTGTAAATTTTACCTTTGATTTTAAATTTTCTTCCAGGACTTTCTTCAGTTCCAGCAAAAATTGAACCCATCATTATTGCATCAGCTCCAGCTGCTAAAGCTTTTGCAATATCTCCTGAAAATTTAATACCTCCATCAGAAATGATTTTTATTTTTTTTTTATTAAGCGCTTTTTTAACCTCTAAGATTGCAGAGACTTGAGGTACACCTATACCTGCTACCATTCTTGTAGTGCAAATTGATCCTGGTCCGATACCAACTTTAATAATATCCGCACCAGAATTATATAGTTTTTTTGCAGCCTCTCCTGTAGCAATATTTCCAACACAAATAGGGATGTTTTGATTAATTTTTTTAATCTTTGTTAAAGTTTTTAAAACTTTTTCACTATGTCCATGTGCTGTGTCTATAACAATCAAATCAACGCCATTAAATAGTAAAGATCTCACTCTTTCCAGGTCCTCTTTACCAGTGCCAACTGCTGCTCCCACATAGAGTTTCTTATTTTTAACTTTTTTAATTTCATTAGACTGATTTTTTATATTTAAATTACGATGAATTATTCCTATGCCACCTGATTTTGCTATTGCAATAGCCATTTTGGACTCTGTTACAGTGTCCATAGCTGATGTGAGAAATGGTACTTTTAGTCTGATTTTTTTTGTTAATTGTAAAAAAATATTTGTATTTGAGGGTAATACACTTGAGTATCTTGGTAACAGTAAAACATCGTCAAAGGTTAGAGCTTCTTTAATTGTATCCATATAAACTTATATACAATTATTAAAGTTTATAAAGTCTTTAAAATTTCACAATGTAAATAAGTTTCTTTTGAC
>TARA_B100001093_G_scaffold132437_6_pt1 | contig 14201 bp, 23 predicted proteins | sample TARA_B100001093 | Tara Oceans TARA_B100001093 (sample SAMEA2623116) | marine metagenome | biome: marine biome (ENVO:00000447); feature: surface water layer (ENVO:00002042); material: "saline water (ENVO:00002010), including plankton (ENVO:xxxxxxxx)" | depth 5 m
CGGGTTAATAGACTGCCGATCAATAATATTAGCAATCCTACCTAGTGTTGAAGATCCATTTGCTTTAGTGAGAATATCTCTACAAGATACAAGCCACTGAACAATGTCTGTGTCTTTAAGCTCTGCCTGTATCAGCTTGGTAGCTTCTGCAGCTGCTTTCTTAATAACACCTTGAACATATGCTTTAGTAGCGTCGTTCCATATTACCTTCTCACGAGACGGCGTAACATCCACACCTTCTTGCAGTACTACATCTTTACCTGTCTCAGGATCTCTCATAACTTGGCGAGCAGGACATTTAAAAGCAATTGGGCCCCACAGTGTCTCCATCTCCAACTCACGAAAATCAATAAAACCGTAGTTAATACCAGTAGTAGCTTCACTATTCTTAACAACCACAATATGCGGCTTATTAAATACGTAAGTGTCAGCTACAATAAGGTTCTCAGAGTTAAAAAGGACTTTAGCTTGAAAGTTCTTCTCTTGAATATCAGTTTCTCCATCTTCAAAGTACTCAATAACACTAAACTTAACGTTATCAAGATACAACAGCTGCTCTTCTACAGAATCTAGAAACTTAGATCTGTTATGACGCTTAACGCCAAACGAAATCTGAGTATAATTATGTGATTCTGTAGGCTCGTAGTAAACTACACTCCCATCAGACAAAGTAAAACTAGGGTTAATAGTTCCATTATTGTTAAACTTGGGAGTTGTAAAGTCTGTCTTGTAGTTGTAACAATTACATGTTATCTTTCTACCATTATGCACTGTTTCAATAGTGTAGAAGTCGACGCCCGTAGATAAAGGTACTTTAGCACCTAAGCCAAACGCACCAAAATTCTCTGATGTGTTACGCTTAGTTGAGTAACCCAATTCTAAAACACCTTCTAATCTACGACCGCCAATACCTACACCATGGTCCATAACGATGAATTTGTCGCAATATCCAACGCCAGGATGTTTTTCATAACTGATGTAAACTTGAGTTTCTTCTGTATTTAAATGCTTTATGTCATAATAACTAGCATCAAAGTTACTGTCTTCATACTGCTCACCGTTACGGGTAATGTAGTAATCTTCTGCTGTAGAGTTTCCTCTAAGGATCTCTGCAGCAATTTCTTTCTCTCGTTGCGCGTCACATGCATTAGTTGTGAGCTCACGAACTGTTGAGGGAATAGGTGTAGAGTATTGTGTTGATTGTAGAATATCAAAGACCATCTTTTCAGCGCCTCTGTTAATCTTTTTAGCAATACCCTCTGCTCCTACGATCTCTTTGTCAATCGTTTTAATAGCCATTTAGCTTTTATTTAAATATTACACAATAAAAAAGCCGCTATTTAGCGGCCATTTCTTTAATTAGTTCTACTGTTTCAAGAACTTGTTTCTGATTCTTGGGGAGAAACAGTTTATATTCCAACCCATTTTGCATTATATGCTGTTTAAACATCTTCCATTTAAGAGGAAAGACATCGTTAGCAAATCCTTTTACTTCTATAATCCACTGTCCTTGCGGATCTACAAAATCAGGAGTATATGTTATACTTCTAACTTTAGTAGTGTTGTCTACATACTCTTTATGAGTATTAGGCTCTACACATGTATGAGGAAAGTAGAACCCCTCTAAAAGCTCAAACTTTCTTTTCTCATACAGTGCAGATATACCTGCTTCTTCAAGTTTTTTATAAGTAAATAATTCTAATTTTGATCTAAACTTTAATCCTTTGTAAACTGCTGCAGTAGCATTTCTAACTTTCTTGTTTCCTTTTTTTCGTCGTATCGGCATGATTTGTTTCTTCAGTTTGTATATTGTTTCTGTATATTTTCCCATATATAGTCATTTCTATTAGAGCCTTTATGCCTCCATAAGAATTGAAATGAGCAATATAGTCAGACAAATCTTTACAGTGATATACATCTGGAATAACTACATTTGTAAAATAATATTTATTTCTAATCTTTTCAGCCATGGTTTGACCAGGGTTGTTAGGATTATCAAAATCATTGTCATAAAATATAGCTATTCTATTAAATCTAGCCTTAAGATGTGTAATAAGTTTTTCGTCAGGCATAATCATTTCGCTTTGCAAAGCAATAGCGGGTACACCCATTTCATATAAACACATCACATCTTTGAGAGAAGAAGTAAGAATAAGCAAATCTCCTGTATCTGGAAGCTGCTTGTAACCTTGCACATGTTTATTAGTAGTATTACTAGACCATTTGTATTCTTCGTTAGGAGAATAGATCTTATATTTTCTACCAATTTTGTATGCATAAGTTGTTTCGCTACAGCTAAACCTATTTTCATTAATCCAATAATGTGAAATAGGTGATACGTCAAATTTAAGTAAAGTCTTTTTAGTAATCAAATATCTTTCCCAAAATAACTTATCTGATTTATTCCAAGGTCTTGATTTTTTTCTAATTATAGTTACTTTTTGCGCTACAGGACGCTTCTTTGTAATAGCTGCCATATAGCCCATAGTAAATAATCTGTTAGAATTTTTAGAGGTCAATCCAAGATCAAAATCATTGTCAATTATAGTTAAAGCTTCTATAAAATTGCAAGAATACTTGAACTTAACATAGTTAAAACAGTCAAATGTGTGATCAGGATGACCAAAATCCTTGTATAAGAGCTTACCTTTCCAGTAAACAATACTTACACCAGGCTTTTGGTCCTTCCGTAAATCACTACAAAACTTTTTGTTAAGTTCTATGAAATTTGGGCAGTAGTATTTGAATATATCATACTCACTAATCTTAGAGAGTATTACATCTGTGTGCAGATGTTCTTCACTTCCTCTGCTCTTTATCATATTTTCTAATTACTATACCCAGGTATCGTTCTCAGAAACAGTTTCCTCATCAGGAGTTACAACTGCTAGTTGCGGAGTAAATGTGCCCCACGTCAAATCAGTATTAAACTCTGCATTGAAAGTTTTGTACTCGTCATTAAGTGCTTTAACAAACAAGTCATCTCTTTGAGGTTTAACTCTACCAAAGTTGTGAAGATAAACATTTTGATACTTACCGTCTTTAACACCTACAAGTAATCTAACTTGATTGTTAGATAGCATAGGCACTAAAGCTTTAAGCTCTGTAATGTCACCTTTAACAATTTTATCCATAGTATCAAACATTACTTCGTCTCCGTAAGCAACGTTAGCCCATGCTTTAACAAAATTAATCAAAGTGTACTCGCCTGTATATGCTTTACGAGCTGTTTCAGGGTTTTTGTACCAGTCATACGTAGGAACGTCTAAAGACCATGTATCTTGGCCAATATTATTTAGCCATCGGTATTTACCTGTTTTTGAAACTTGCTCTTTTGATTGCATAAGAACTTCCATACGAGTAGTAAGGTCTGCATTCTTAACCCAAAAGGTTAGTTTAAAATACTCTTCACTATTAAATTCTACATAATAGTTAGGATCTTGCTTTACATTAATTCCAAGAGCATGTAGCTCTGACATAGTAGGATTAATTGCTATTACATTAAAGTTAGCAAGACCAGAGTATAATTGAATACCTCCGCCTGATACTTCTTGTTCGCTTGAATTACTTTTAATTGCCATTTTTATAAATTTAAAGGGTTATTTGTTTCTGCTTGAATTTGATCTTCCCATTCTTGACCATACATTTGATCTTCTTGAGCTTTTGTAAACTTAGGATTCTCATAATGAGGATTTTCTTCTGCAATTACAGGAATGCTAGTTTGATTAGGATCTACTGTAGAAGTGTCATCTACAAAGTTAAAAGACATCTTTCTCACTTTACGTGCTTTTTTGCCTTTAAGTGCAGGATGTTTAAACATTTGTGTTACTTCCCAATTTTCTAATCCATACTTTTCTTTAATACCATTGCGATCAGTTCCATTTTCTAGATCTTCAATAATCATAGATGTTGTGATAGTTTCTGGTGTAACCGCTTTTGGAGTAGCGTTCTCTTGGTGTGTTCTTGCTTCAATCATTGGTTTTTAGTTTAAAGCGTTAATCAATAAATATTTCTGACCATTCTAAAGGCATGGTCTTACCTTTTAAGTGATCACAACGGCTACCTGCAGTAATGTCATCCATAGAGTCAAATGAGACCATAGTTTTCTCATCTTCTCTGTATAAATAACCTACCGCGTCAGCATTTGCGCACGTAATTTGCTTAATCTTACCAGTAAGGTCGAGGTCTTTCACAGCCACTTCCTTACCTTTCTTCTCAAGCATTTTATCCTTTAGGTGTCCAACCAGAATAATGTGATCGGCTAGAGTGTTCAGTCTGTCTATCCATTTTTTGTATGCTATCCGTAAGTATAGGTAGCCTGCGCCGTTTGGCAATGATAAGACTGAAGCTCCAGGATTCTTTTGTTCAAAGTTTTTACCCATTGGAGTTTGCATATATAATACTTTAGCATCAGCTTCACACCACTCTTCTAATTTAGAAATAGTGTCAATAGCTACGTATTTATATGGCTTTTTAGCTTCATGAATTGCTTTACCGGCTTCTCCAAGCTCTTTTAGGCTGTTCACTTTTACTTTAAGCGCGTCAACCATGTCAGAGCCATCTTCCAAGTCAATAATTAAACAATCATCAAGCTGTGATAATACAGTAGTTTTGCCAATCTTTGGTGCACCATATATTATCATATTTTTTGGCGACTTTCTAGACGCCTTTACTTTAGTTTTTGGTAATTCCATTTTATCTTCTTTCTTTAATAGTGAATGTGCTCATGTCTGCTTCGTAGCTAATCATACCAAGCAAACCGTCACGATTTTTTTCTACATGACAGGCTAATAAGCCTTTAGGATCTTCGTCACAATATTTAGATGTGATACCATACAAATCAAAAGGTCTGTTTAATATCATAACTACATGTGCATCTTGACCAATGCTGTCGCCTCCAAATAAATCAGTTAGCAAAGGTTGATATTGATTTTTAGCACGATGCTCTTGTTCAATATTCCTATTTAGCTGAGATAATAGTATGTTAACAACATTAAATTTAGATTGCATGTGCATACAACCTTTAGACACAGTGTTTAATCGTCGAAGCTCTGTATCTTCCTTACCGCTAATGAGACGGCTATGATCATACAGATTAACAACAATAGTGTCAGGATCAGTTTCATATAATTGTTCGTTAGTGTTTATAATATATTCCATACTACGAGGGTAATTATTAAAATGAATATTGTACCCTGTGTACTTTTTAACTTTACTTATATAATTTCTAAAATCTATATCAGTTAGAGGTGAGTCTACTGATAATAAATCGCTTATTTGTTTCTTTACATCTTTTGACGCAGAACGCATAATTTGCTGATAGCCGGGCATTTCGAATGTCCAATACAGTATAATTATTTTTGCATTTTTATTTGCATCTAACAAGTCAAATACTAATTGATTACTAAATGCTGATTTACCCACACCGGGGCGACCAGCCACAACATACATTTTACCTTTTTGTAGTCCGCCTAACAAATTTTTGTTAAGTCTAGGCCACATAGTTTTAAGTACATCTCTTTCTCCTTTCTTTGCTTGTTTTACAACAGCAATAGACTGGTTAACAGCCTTTTCAATACTCTGAAATCCTCTTTCTTGTAAGATTTTAGAGCTTTCTTGTGATTCTTGTGTCTGTATCATTGGTTTTATCTATGTCTGCATACTTTTCCCAAGTATGATTATTAAGCCAAGTTTCTAAGTTTTGTAAATAGCCTAAGTTATCACGTTCTATTTCTAATTGCGTGTCTAAACATGCCATTATTCTTTTATGAACGTGCAACTTATTGCCTACAATTCTTTGATACTTTTTCTTAGCTTTTAAGTTAGCATTACAGGACGGATCTTTAGCATGTAAAATTCTAACTGATCTGTTTGTATTAACTTTCATAGGATATTTAATAAGAAGCTCGTTGAACATCTTATCAAAATTACTTGTAAATAGGTCTATAAACTTCTGTCTTACAACATGAGTTTTATACGATGCTCCTAATTTTACAAATCCTTTATGCTGTAAGTCAATCCAATTAGGTTTCAGTTTCATCTTTTCTACTAAATCATGTCCATTTCTGTAGAGAATATAAAGCGCAGTAAAATCGTCTGCGCTTATATCCTCTTCAATAAGTAAGTTTACATCTATTTGTATCTCCATAACATAATATGTTTAATACGAGTATACTCAGCTAACTCATCGTCAGTGTCTGTATAAGCATATTGTTTAATTTGTATAAAAATACTTTTATCAGATACGCATAAGTTTACATATCTAGTAATTAACAAATAGATTACAAGTAATTTAAATATCATTTCCAATTCACATTTTTAAGGTTCTTAACACTACTAGTTAGCCATTTTTCTTCTTGGCTATCTTTTACATATAGGATATAAATTTTACCAACTTTATCCTCTTGAAATCTAATAAGTCTACCTACACGTTGTATCATAGACAACGACTTACTAGTCAAACCACAGATTACACCTATACTTGCGTCAGGCACATCAAATCCTTGGTTTAGGGCTTTAGTACTACAAAGTACAGTTTTAGTACCATCTTTGAAATCTTTAATAGCTTGCTCTTTCTGCTTCTTTGTTTTACCGCTGTGATACACTGTAGAAAATGGCTCATTTGCTTCTGCTAATTCATTAGTAAAAGCATTAGCGCCTCCAAATACTAGTATCTTTTCTCCTACATTTTTAACTACAAGTTTTTGCAAAGCATATACTTTCTGACTAGCAAAATCAACAATCTTTTTGCGATTTCTAATACACGCATAAAATTGTGCAGCTGCCTGCTTCATTTCAGGTGCTGCTGACTTATCTGCAAGGACTCTTTTAGCTTCATCAAAAGCGTCAAAGTTCCCTAGCTGATATTTCCAGTAGATAAACTTGTTGTTAATCTTCTTATAATCAGCCTGTTCACTATCTGTAAGTTCAACAGGAATACAATGAATCTCGTATGGAGAAACAAGGCCTAAAGATACACATTTATCAAGTGTAATCCTATAATTTATAGGTGCAATTTGCTGTAATTTTAAATTATATTCATACTCTTCTGGTAGTGTAGCAGTCATGCACAATAAGTGCTGATATGTATTGTTTTCAAAGAATTTTCTATATTGTGGGGACAGGCCGAGGTGTACCTCGTCACAGACTACAATCGAGTAGTCAATACCTTTAAGTTTGTAAGCACTTTGATAACAAAGTATTTCTACATCTTTAAGATATTCCTCTTTGTCCCACTTTATAAATTCTTCTTTAAATTGCTTTTGCAGCTGTACAGTTGGCACAAGTATAAGAGCAGGGTCAGCAGTAACTTCCCAGTTAGCATAGTTTTTATCTAAAATATGGCATATAGCAAGAACGCCACACCTAGACTTACCAAAACCGGTGCCTGCAATAATACTACCACAGTACCCGTTTTTAGCCCAAGCATTTAGTGCTTTTTTTTGCTCTTTATCTTTAACTTCATGCATTACAATGACACTTTCCATAGGTTCACTGTTCTGTTAGTTTCTTTATCTTCAAAGTCACCCGCATATTTTACTAATCCTTTTGATCTAAGCTCTTTAACACGGCCAGTTACTCGATTAATATCCCAACCTAATTTCTTAGCAATCATGCGGTTAGTGCCCATACCTATTTCATCTTTAAGTATTTGCAATACTTGTAATTGTCTTAATGTTATTTCATTGTCTATAAATAACTTTTTATAAGACTCTGTTGATTTCTGGTTCATAATTTAATCTCCTAAATTTTCTAAATGGTTCATAGTATGTTTATACACAAAGTCAGAGTCGTTGTTAACAGTCTCTAACTCATCGTCAGTAAGCTCCCGGTCAAACCAGACAGCTTTAGCTACAAAAGCGTCTCCATATTCAGGATGATCACTAGGATCTATTCCTTCTATTTCAACGCTTGATAAGTCTTTTAAATCCTCAGAGGTAAACTCTGGATCCACATCATCCTTTTGATTCGCTGGATGGTGCGGTAGGTTGTCCCACCAATCTTTGCTCATGGTTTAATACTTTTTTAGTTAATAAATCAAGAACTTCTTGTTGCTCTTTTTGAGCATGTACAAGTTTTTCTATGGCACCTACAATGCCGTTTAGTAATTCATCAGTCATTTGTTTTCTTTTTTACAGGTTTCTTTTTCTTTTTATAAGATTTTCTAGACTTATCGTTATTTGATACTTTATCTTTAACAGTCTTTGCACTATGTTTAGGTGCTTTCTTCTTTTTTGTGCTTCGCACATTATTTTGTGAATGAAATCTTTCATGGGCTTTTTCTAATTCTTTTTGTTGTTTTGTGTGTTTTAAAACTTCATATGCCACAAGTAATCCAATAAGGCATATAACTCCTAATGCTATGTACATAATATATAATTTAAATAAAATAGTGAGGGAGAGGCGCATAGACGAATATAACCTCCTCTCCCTTCAACTACAGTAAAAGATTGCAGCGTTCACGTAGCTTACTCACGTATAAAATAAGAGAGGACACTTATCTACTTATACTACTCATTATAGAGGTTCTTTGTGTTCGCTATAATTTGTAGCACTTTCATAAGTGCACCCTCTTAATGAAAGAGCTTTCTACAGGCTCTTTCTAGTAATTCCAAGACGAACCGTCAAGGAATTCGCATCTTTATAAATGTCCGTTGTATTTAATATAACTTTTTGTATCCATTTTAAGATTGACATCGTGTACTTTATTATATGAATGTGAAGGCAGCTTTGATCCAAACATAAGTATGTCAGTCGCTGCTACTACCATTCCTCTTTCATCCGATATTTTGTATCTTAACCCACCATGAGATGTTACATATTTTGGCTCATGCGTTTTTTCTTTCTTAATTTCCTGTTCTTCCTCTACATCCTTAATTATTGGTATGTAGTCGTGATACCCTTTCTTCATACGCTTTAATTTAATATTATTTGATTACAATGACTGCACACATGTACAGGCTTCTCTTTGTCTAATTTAACAGCTATGTCTTTTTCAATATAATCTTTAGCAATAGCTAGTCTTTTATCTGTTGCGCATAAATTACGCATTGATGCAGCAGAATATAGAACAGTAGCATGATCTCTATTTATTTCTTTTCCTATGTTTACTGAGCCTTCTTTAACAATGTCTCTTGCAAACATACAGAACATTTGTCTTGCTTCTACTATATGTCTAAGCCTAGTTCTACTAAGTATTTGCTCTTTAGTAACTTTTAATTCTCTTCTAATAGCTCCAAATATAATATCGTATTCTGTTACTTCTACTCTTTCTCTTGCTCTACCTTTAATTGTTGTTGATTGTACTGTTATTTTTCCCATGATTTACTAATGTTTGTGTCTGCTTTTAGCAAACCGTTAGTAACTACAACTAGCGCAGCCTTTTCCATAAGTTCAGTCATTTTAACTACCCACTTATCAGCATAATCTATCTCACATATAGTATCTATCTGATCGTGTACAGTCATTACCATTTTTACAGGCGCGTTAGTTTCTTTTATAAACTCTCTAATATAATGTAGCGCAAGCTTAGTCATGTCAGCTGACGCTCCTTGAATAGGTGTATTTTTACTTGCTCGTTCAATACTACCAAGCTCTCGCTTGTCTGCTTGACTGTTCCAAATGTTAGGATACCAATTTGTAAACCATCGTCGTCTATTGTACGGTGGAAATGTTTTGATATATCCATATTTTTTACCAAATGATGCAAGTTTATTTAAAAACCCACCAATTGAAGGAAATGCAGTAAAGTATTTTTCTATTAATTCTTTTGCTTCCGGTATACTTATATCTAATGTGTCTGCTAACTTGTTAGGTCCCATACCATATGCAAGACCAAAGTTAATAGTCTTTACATTAGTACGAAGAGATTTGTGCTTCGGACAATTGCACTTAGATTTGCTCAAAACATAAGCACAATCATCTTCAGCACTCTCTAACCATTCAGTACCATAGACAAGGTCTGCACATACAGAATGTAAATCTTGTCCCTTTTCTAAAGACTCAATCCACACTGGATCCTTAGAACCAAAAGCGATGACGTTCAACTCCTGACTACTATAATCTGAGGAGACAAAACACCAATCTTTAGGTGCTGTAAAACAGTTTCTAAAATCATTTGATGCAGGTATTTGCTGCATATTTGGTTTAGAGCTGCTTACACGACCTGTGTCTAGTATTTGATGAAAGCTTGTGTGTATTCTGTTATCTGATGATACAAACTTAAAGAACGCAGTTCCATAGCTTGTAGCAATCTTCATCTTTTCTTTATATTTTACATATTTATTTATAAGATTAAACTTACGTCTATACTTATACATTTCTTTTCCATTGACATTGTCTAACTCAGGTACAAGCGTTTTAAATATTTTAAGCACTTGTGTAGGCGATGTCCATTTTATATCTAGTTTTCTAATTTCTTCTTGATTCATAAATAAGTCCCCTTGTACATACTTAGGAACAAATTTCTCTAGTCTTACATCATTTAATACTAATGTGTCTAGTTCTTCTTTTAATTCTATAGCTTGCTCTTCACATATCTTAGCTAATCCTGTCCATGATTTTTTGTCAATATCTAATCCATTGTATTCTATGTCTGCAAATCCTAGCACAGCATTGTTTTCAAGCTGTACTACATTTTCTAAACTATACTCTTCAATAATAGGTAATTGTTTCTTTCTAATTTGACATAAATACTCTACATCCTTCGCACCGTATACAATCTGGTCATCAGTGTAAGGCTGACCAGTTAGCCCTATAAATCTATTTCTAATTTCTTTATTAAGAGTAACGCCTAAATATCTCTCACACACATGTGCTAGACCATATCTAACGTCTTTACCACAATTTATAACCTGTTCTGCTAAGAATGTGTCATATACATTTTCACACTCTATGTTAGCCCAACGTTTAATAAACTTGTAGTCAAATTTTACATTATGAAATAGTTTGATTATCTCTTTACTCTCTAATACTTCGCGTAATGGTTCAATGCTTACAAATCTAGTGTCAATGATAAACTGATGATCTTCATCGCCTATCTGAAACATTATCATTTTTTTGCAAGTAAAGTCAAAGCCTTCAGTCTCAGTGTCTACACCTAATACTTTCTTACTTTTACAATACTCAACTGCTTGCTCAATTGTACCATTCTCAAATTGCTTAGTATGACTTAACGTATCAGATATAAAATAAATCATTCTCTTGAGTTAAACATTTTAAGAGCATCGTCAACAAACATTTGAATAGCTGCTGCCTGATCCATAGTTATTAGTCTTCCTTGAAAATACATTGTGTCTTTTTCATCAACTAATGCTTGGTGATATGGTTTTGTAAACTCTTCATCTAATGTGTTATCTTGACACATTACATAAATATTTTTCATTAATCCCATAACTATTTCTTTAATGCTTTGATTTCTTCAGTCAACAATGCTCTGTTTAGCTCAGCCATTGTTGTTACTTGTTTATCTTTTGGCCTATTCTTATTATAAGTAGCTATTAACATCTTTCTATGTTCTTTGCTTCTTGCGTATTTAGGCTCTGGAGCATTATGACCCCATAAAATCGTTTCAGGATGATCCATAATAAATAATTTTAAGTTTAAAAATAGGGAGTAAATCTCTCTACTCCCTATCTCATTTAGTTGTCTAATCTAAATCTACCTATGAAGTAGCTTTTGCAGGCCTTCCTCTACGTTTTGCAGTTTTATTAGCCTTATTGGTTTTTGCTTTGGTTGTGGTTTTACGTGTTTTAGTTAAATTAAAACCAGTAACTAAATCAATTGTAATAGCTGTTTCTGTTACAGTTACATTGTGTACTGCACTTACGGTTACAGTGCCTCTACCGTTGTTGATAATAATGTTTTTCATAACTTGTTTAAAAATAGTTTATAACTTGTTTACAAATATAATAAAAATATGTACACTACCAAAGGCAATGTACATATTTTATTTACATGTCTACATAAAAGCTTCATCAAGCTCTGCTGCTGCTACTTTCGAAGCAGTAACATTAGCTTTAATTCCGCCTATAGACGTTGGTGATGCTACATCAGATTTTAGCCACGTGTGCATATCATCTGTTGGCTCATTAGTTACAGCAACATTTGTGTAACTAAATACATAGCATCCATTGTGAAGGATAAGATCTCCATCTTTCCCTTTCTTCTTAGCATAACGCTCAGGATCTTGTGCATGATATTCACTTGGAGTCAAAGTTTCCTCACAAATAACTCTAAATCTTTCACCATCAAAATCCACTGGATTTAGAATGTTAAGATCTAAAATCTCATAAGTTTTACCTCGACGTTGAGCTTCGTACCATTCACCTGTATCTCCTAAGTCTACGCCTAATAGCTCTCCAACGTCTGCTGCTTCTGCAGTTACCCACGCTCTTCGAGGCTTGCCGCCAGAGAATCTATCATCTGATTTGTTTAACACTGTTAAGGCATTCTTTGCTCTTGCACCAGTGTTTAACATTTCTGCAAATTCCACTTGAATTTTGCCATTTGCTACTTTTCTTGCTTCTACAAGCAGAGTTTCACCTTGTTTTAGAGCTTCTATGCTCCCTGAATTTAATTGTTGTGCCATGTCTTTTACATGATTTTAAATATTTAATGCTAGTTTCGAAGGTATACTAGCAACCTTTTAAATGTGAATAGCCAATAGCTATTAAATTGTTTGCAACCATATGCAAGTTGACAGACAGAGCTCAAATCATGCCCGTCAACTTGTTAATAACTATCAGCTATATTCTTTTATACATTTTATAAACTGATTTACAAAAGAAGTAAATCACTATAAAGAATAGTAACGCTGTCCAGTCAAACCAAAACTCAATTCCAATTGCCCCATCACCAATGTGTTTAAGATTGACTATAAATTCTAGTACGTGTTTAATACCAATTTCTATTGCGTGTTCACTCTGTTCCATAACTATTTATTTTGTTTAAGTTTATTTAAATGTTCTTTAAAATCTACTAAGTCTAAAACTTTCTTTTTATCTTTCAGTTTATGTCTATGTGGATCAACAATGTTAAGTATATCTTGCATTGCTGCTTTATATCCTTCATCATAACCATTATTGTAATCTACTTGTTCATTATTCATATCATCAAGAATGCCTGAATATGCTAATTCTGCATCTTCCTCTTGAATTGGAATTGAGTTATCAATTATTCCGTTAGCAAGTTTCTTAATCTTATCCATCTTACGACCTAAGCCTACGATAGTTAATGTGTCTAATGCTGATCTTTTTTCCATGTCTTTTTCTGTTTTTTAATGTAAATAATAAATAAAGCAGTTTATCACACATGCTTAGGTGTTGCCTGGCATCAATTGTTCTGTAACACAGAATTGTGCTAACCTTTAGAGATGCTACTCAGCATTTAAATAGGTTTAGGGGAATAGTGCACTAGCCCCAAGGCCCTTATGCCCTTTTAGCTGGACACACCTATGCACAGGTGTTAAGGATTCTAACAACTATTATTGTCTTTTTAGTTGAATGTCACCTTTACAGTCTCTCTTTTTTAGAGGCGAAGTATCTGCAGCCTTCCCTATGACAACCTCTCTGTTTTATAATAAAATCTAGTTGTGGTTCCACAATTATAGTGACTACGAGCGTACTGTTTAACAGCCTCCCACTTTTTAGGTTAATTTAAGGGTAAATTACTCCCGACCTTTTGAACTAGATTATAAAATACCTATCACCTAACAGGTTGATGTTACATTGGTCTCCGCATCTCTTCATAGCCATGAGATAGCCCAACATAGGTATTATAATATAGTAGCAACTATCATTGCTGATAATTTATTGCAGAGAACCCAACTATGTGACTCAAATGCTCAAGGCAACGCCATAGTCCTAACTCACTACTATTATATTAATCTAAGAAATCATATTTAGCAACTTGTTGTTCAAGCTGTTTAATACGTTCATGTGCTAACTTATTAGCATTTCTTAATTCTATAATGTCTAACTCAGATTCCGTAGAATCAGACGAGTCATATTTAAGAGCTTCATAAACTTTCATAAACTCTTCTGTATTCATATCACCTGCGTCTTGGCAGATTGCATCAAGCTTTAATTTAATTCTATGATGTATTTCAAATAAACGTCTTTTCATTTCCATTTGTTTTGTCTTTTAATGTAAATAATAATAACACAAGATTAGCACCTAAGCCTTGTGAGCTATTTACGGTG
>TARA_B100001093_G_scaffold152831_1_pt1 | contig 14176 bp, 16 predicted proteins | sample TARA_B100001093 | Tara Oceans TARA_B100001093 (sample SAMEA2623116) | marine metagenome | biome: marine biome (ENVO:00000447); feature: surface water layer (ENVO:00002042); material: "saline water (ENVO:00002010), including plankton (ENVO:xxxxxxxx)" | depth 5 m
GGTTGTAGTTAGTTTAATGACTAAAGAACCAGATGCTGCTACTCAAAAAATGGTTGATGATTGCAGAGTACCTACAGGAAAAGCTGTACTAGGCAAACAACACTAGTAATAATAAAACTATAAAAATTAAAAGGGGCGAAAATTTCGCCCCTTTTTTTTTACCTAAAAGATGTTATCTTAAAGCTATGATACCTACTTGGATAATAGTTCTTGATTATATTCTTGGCATGATTATGTGGACTTTGATTGGTAGAGCTTTCATGAATATATTTCAAAGAGAAGACTCTACATTCTTTTTTATGAGGGTATTTGTTAAGTACACAGATCCGATAATTAAAATATTTAAATTTATTACACCTAGTTTTTTATTTGGTGGTTTTATCGCACTCTATGTGGCTTGGTTTTTTTATCTTTTTAGATTTTATGCTATGCCATATTTATTAGGCTATGATGTATGGGGAATGCTTGCATTTCCTTTAGAAAGTGACTTTTCTAAACAACTATACCGTTTATTTTATAATAGAAGTATCTTTTGACAACACAAAATTTTAAAATATAAAAGTATAAGTGAGCTCATCAATTAAAATATCGCCGTCTATTCTTTCAGCTGATTTTAGTAAATTAGGTGAGGAGATAATTGCGCTTGAAAAAGCAGGAGCAGACTATATTCATATTGACGTAATGGATGGACACTTTGTACCTAATATTACTATTGGGCCAGAGGTAATTAAACGTTTGAGGCCAGTTACTAAACTTCCCTTCGATGTACACTTAATGATTTCACCAGTTAATAACTTTATAAAAGATTTTGCTGACGCAGGTGCTGATATTATTACATTTCACCCTGAAGCTACAGAAAATCTATCCGAAACAATTAGTTTGGTAAAAAAATTAGGTAAAAAAGTTGGTGTTTCCCTTAAGCCTAATTCTCAAATAAATTTAATCGAAAATCATTTGAACCAGATAGATTTAATATTAATTATGAGTGTAGAACCTGGCTTTGGTGGTCAAAAATTTATGCCTGAAGTTCTAGACAAAATGAAAAAACTAAGAGATCTAGTTGATGAAAAAAAACTCTCTGTCGACATAGAAATTGATGGTGGTATTAATTTTAACAATAGCAAAAAAGCAAAAGATTATGGTGCTAATATATTAGTTTCTGGCTCAACAGTTTTTAAAGAACATGACGGTAATCTAAAAAAAAATATTCAATTACTTAGATCCAATTAATGTTTAGCTTCAAGGCCGCTTATTTTTACTTTTTAGCAGTAAAAATTCTCTTGGTTCGTTTTGTAAAAAATATTTATTTTTCAACAAATTATTATAATAAATCCCTTAAAACAAAATTACCTGAACAATTATATTTTTATCCAAACCCTTTTCTTCTTTCTTCATTCATAAATCAGAAAACATTTACCTTTAAACTTTCAAAAATTAATATTGATACATTTTGGAGAGACTTTAACTCTTCAAAAGAAGAAGAAGATCTTAACAGTTTTTTTTGGTTAAATCTCATCAACAGGAAGAATAATGGTGAAACTATTCAACAAATTATATCTATTTGGATAAAAAATAATAATAAATATAATAAAAAAAAATGGGGTAATTTAAGTATTAGTAAAAGAATTTTGGCCTGGATTCTAAATGCAGATATTATTTTAAATAACGCTGACAAAATTTTTAAAGAAAATTTTTTTAACTCAATTATTACTCAGGTTAATCATTTAAAAGAAAATTTAAATGATGAAAACGACCCTGCTAAAAAAATAGAAATTATCTCTGCAATCATATTGTCTGGGCTTGTATTTAAAGAATATAATTCTAATTTTGAAAGAGGGATTAAAGCTTTGAAAAATGTCATTGAAAGTTTCTTTGACAATGATGGTTGCCCTATAAATAGAAATATTTATGATTTGGTGCAATGTTCTAAGTTTCTAATCTTAATTAAAGAATGCTGTAAAGATGCGCAGGAGTATATTCCTGATTTCTTGGACGATATAATTACTAAGCTAGTAAATTGCTTGTTTTCACTTAAAACTCCTAATAACAAAAATCCATTATTCAATGGCGCCAGTGAATTTGAGATAGATAACTATTTAGAATACCTTTCAGGATTAAATTATAAATCCAACAAAATAATAGATAACATTAACCAAATTTATATTGCTAGAAGTAAAAAATATTTATTCTTTTTTGATGTAGGCTCACCTCCTATAAAAAAATATTCTAAAAATTATCAATCGGGACCTTTGTCTTTCGAGTACTTCATAGATAACAATAAAATTATAACTAATTGTGGATTTGGTAATAAAATTTCAAAAAAAACTGAATTAATTAGCAGGCTAACTTCGGCTCAATCAACCTTGGGTCTTAATGATTCCTCTGTTGTCAGGTTTGAAAGAAATAATTTAATAAATGATGCTTTTGGCGCTTCAATAACTAATTCGTTTAAGGTCTTTGATTTAAACATAGATGATGAAAAAGATTATTTAGTACTTGAGGCAAAACATAATGCTTATGAAAATAATTTTAATTACATTCATCAACGAAAAATTAAGATAAACAAAAAAAATAGCAACTTATCTGGAGAAGATAAATTAATTGCAACTAGCAAAAACAATGAAATAAAAAATATGTACAGTATTAGATTTCATCTTTATCCTGGGATTAATGCAGTACAAACTATGGGTAAAAATTCAATTTTAATACAGATTGAGAAAAATAAGTCTTTAATTTTTACTACCAGTGGAGATAATTTAATATTAGAAAAAAGTATATTTTTAGGTAGAAATCAAATAATTAATAATTTTTGTATAACTATCTTTGGATCTTTAAATAATAATCAAAATAAAGATATTACCTGGGAGTTAAAAAGAAATAATTAAAATGAAACAAAAAATAAAAACAGCTTTAATCTCTGTTTCCGATAAAACTGATCTATCTAAGATATTAAAGACTCTTAATAAACATAAAGTTAAAATTATAAGCTCAGGTGGTACATATGCTGTTATTAAAAAGCTGGGTTATGCCTGCACTGAAGTATCTGCCTATACAGGCTTTCAAGAAATGTTAGATGGTCGTGTAAAAACTTTACATCCTAAAATTCATGCCGGTATTCTTCACGACAGATCAAATAAAAAGCATTCGAAAGAAATGAATAAAAAAAAGTTTCCTTCGCTTGATTTAATTATAGTTAATTTTTATCCGTTTCAAAAAATTGTAATAAATACAAAAAATAACAGAGAGATTGTAGAAAATATTGATATTGGTGGACCAACTATGGTCAGGGCTGCTGCAAAAAATTTTAAAAATGTTTTAATTGTTACAAACAAAGATGACTATTCAGATTTAATTAATGAAATTGAAAACAACAAAGGTAAAACTACTTTGAATTTTAGAGAATATATGTCCAGTAAAGCTTTTGGTTTAACAGCTTATTATGATGCTATGATTGCAAATTGGTTCAATCAAAAACTAAATATTAAATTTCCTGAAAGAAAAACAATATTTGGTCGAAGATTTAAACAATTAAGATATGGTGAAAACCCACACCAAATGAGTTCTATCTATATTAATAATTATGATGATAAAGAATTAGGTCTAGATCAATTGGGCGGCAAAGAACTTAGTTATAATAATTATAATGATATTTTTGCAGCTACAAGAATTTTATCTTCTTTAAAAAAAAATCAATCAACTGTAATAGTCAAACATGCTAATCCGTGTGGAGTTTCTGTTAACAGATTACCTATAACTTCATTTAAAAATGCTTTTGCTTGTGATCCTGTCAGTGCTTTTGGAGGGGTTATAGCATGTAACTTTAAAATTGATAAATTAGTTGCTCAGGAGATAAGCAAAAACTTTCTAGAAGTTATTTGTGCTCAAGGATTTAAAAAAGATGCAATTAAAATTTTAAATAAAAAAAAAAATTTAAGAATTATTGACATTTCAAAATATAAACAGAAAAATCAGACAACATTGAAAATGTTTGATAGTTCTTTTTTAATTCAAGAAAAAGACAAGGTAGTTTTTAATAGAAAAAAATTAAAATGTGTGACCAAAAGAAAGCCAACTTTGAAAGAATTAAAAGAAATAGAGTTTGCTTTTAATATTTCAAAATATGTTAAATCAAATGCAATCGTTTTGACCAATAATTTTTCTACTATTGGTATTGGTGCGGGACAACCAAATCGACTAGACAGTTGTAAAATTGCAGTACAAAAAGCTAGACAGTTTCAATCTGACAAAATCAAAAATTCCATTGCAGCTTCAGACGCTTTTTTTCCGTTTGCTGATGGTATAAAATCATTACTAACAGCCGGTGTAAAAATTATTGTTCAACCCGGAGGGTCAATACGAGATCAAGAAGTTATAAATGCAGCCAATAAAGCAAATGCAAAAATGATATTCACAAATATTAGGCACTTTGATCATTAGTTATAAATGATCAATTTTTGCAGCTAATATGAAATCACTTTCAGCCAAACCCTTGATCGCATGCGTAAAGATTTTAATTTTGCAATATCCCCATCCGAATGAAATATCAGGATGATGACTTTCTTGTTCAGCAATGTTGCCTACTTTATTAACAAAATTTTGGCTATCTAAAAAATTTTTAAATATAAATTCTTTAGCCAAAAAATAACTTTGTTTTTCATTTTTTTTGACATCCCACCCGTCAATTTTTTTCAGATATTTATGAATTTCATCAATATCAAATGCTGGTATGGAGCCATCACAAGAAATACATTTTTTTTTATATAATTCACTCATATCTTAATATATCTGAAATCCAAAAAAAAATTTTAGTATTTTTTGGAGCGGGCAAAGGGGCTCGAACCCTCGACCTTCTCGTTGGCAACGAGACGCTCTACCACTGAGCTATGCCCGCATAATTAAAGATTATAACTAGACAAATTTTTAAAAACAAGCAATATTAAAACACATCTAGATTTATTATCTAACCAGCAATTTTATCAATGATTAAAGAAAAACTTCAAAGAGGGACATTAATTTATAAACTATATTTGTATTATCAATTATTTTTTAGATACAAATTATTTTATAAAAAAAAAAATTATTCTCAATTTGATGAAGATTTATTCTTAATTAATTTCTTTAAAAATAAAAAAAATGGTAAGTTTGTTGATTTGGGTGCATTTCATCCCATAAGATACAATAATACTTACATGTTATATAAAAGAGGTTGGAGTGGAACAAATATTGATCTAAATCCTACGGCTATTGATATGTTTAATATCGTTAGAAATAAAGACATTAATAAATGTGCGCTAGTAAGCAAACAAAGCAATATAGATAAAACAGTTTACTATGAACATAATTTTAGCCCTGTAAATTCATTAATTTTAAGTAAAGAACTTAAAAAAGTCATAAGAGAAAAAAAGACAATGAAAACTAAAACATTTGACGATTTAATTGATCATAAATTTGATTTTTTAAATATAGATTTAGAAGGTCATGATTATGAAGTTCTTCAAACAATTAACTTGGAAAAACACAAACCAAGCTTAATATGTATTGAAATCTTAGAGAGTAGCAAAGATAAAGAAAATATATTTAAATACATGGAAAAAAATAGTTTTAAATTAAAAAAAATTTGCAAAGTAAGCTATTTCTTTGAAAATAATAATTAAAATATGAAAGTTATTGATTGTTTTACTTATTTTGATGAAGATATGATGCTCGAAATAAGACTGGCGACTTTATTTGATTATGTAGACAAGTTTGTTGTTTGTGAAGCAACGCTAGATCATGCAGGAAATGAAAAAAAATTAAATTTTAATATTAATAAGTTTAAAAAATATGAAAAAAAAATAGAATATATTGTAGTAGATGATCTACCAAAAGTTGTAAAAAGTTTTAAAAAACATTGGCACACTGCGCACGCGCGTGATCAGTTTCAAAGAAATGCTCTTTTAAGAGGGTTAGCAAATTGTGATCCTAACGATATAATTATGATTTCTGACCTTGACGAAATACCCAATCCACTAAAAATTAAAGAATTTGGTATTAAAGATAAACTTGGTTGTTTTGCTCAAGCGAATTTTTTAACTAAATTTAATTTAAAAAATCACACTGTGCCTTTATGGCATGGAACCAGAATTTGTAGAAAAAAAGATTTAAAATCACCTCAGTGGCTTAGAGAAATAAAAATTAAAGAACGTCCTTTTTATAAATTCTACAAACCAAGGTTTGACAAATTTATACATAATGGTGGGTGGCATTTTAGCTCAGTTAAAAGTCCCGAAGATATATATAAAAAACTTAATTCTTATGCAGAACAGCAGTGGAATAACAAAAATTTTAAGAATCTTGATATAATTAATGAAAAAATAAAGTTAAAAAAAGATTTGTTTGATAGAAATTATGAATTTAAAGTTATAGAATTAAATGATACTTTTCCAGAATATTTACTACAAAATAAAAATAAATTCAAAAAGTTCATTTATCAAAATTAGATTTTAAAATGAAAAATACACTTCCCAAAAATATTCCAGTGTTTCCACTTTCTGGTGTGATATATTTTCCAAAAACTAATTTACCTTTAAATATTTTTGAACCTAGATATTTGGCTTTAGTTGATGATTGTTTTAAATCAAATAAGTACATGGGTATGATACAAACCAGAAGAAACTCATCTGAGGTTTACTCGATAGGTTGCCTGGGTAAAATCACTGAACATAAAAAAACTAAAGAAGGAAGACTGCTTATAAATTTAACTGGTATAAGTCGTTTTGAGATCATGTCAGAAATTAAGAATGATAAAATGTATAGGGAGTTTAATGTCTCGTATGAAAAATTTTCGGGAGATGTCAAAGAAGAAGAAAGAATATTGTTGAAAGATAAAATTCAGGAAATATTCGAGAAAACAAAAATTTTTTTCAGAAAAAATGGTCTTCTAATTAATTGGAACGAGTTTGAAAAACTAAGTCAGGATCAGAAAATTAATACTCTAGCAATGATTGCCCCTATTTCCAATGAAGAAAAACAAACAATTTTAGAGACAATTCATATCGATTCTAAAACAAAAATTTTATCAGAGATAATTGAATTCTATTTACACGAAAAATCTACAAATAATATTACTCTACAGTAATTAAAACGAAATTCCCCTATCTGCTACAGACTGGCTTATTTTTTTTATAAAACTAAAATTATTAATATTTTGAAATAGTTTTTTTTTTATTACTGATAAATACTTACTATCTCTAAAAAAGAAGTTAGTTAAATTTATCCCAAGGCCAAATAAATTATTTTCAGGCTTACGGGTGTTACGGAAATTTTTTAACAAAAAGCTATCTTTAAATAATAAACCTAATTTAGATGTTTGAGACATTAATTCAGCTAATTTTTTTATGTCTCTTAAAACTAAGTTGAATCCTTGCCCAGCCATAGGGTGCACTGTGTGCAATCCATCTCCGAGTATGAGAACATTTTTTTTGAAATATTTTGTTTTTAAATTTAAATTGATTGGAAATATTTTAATAGACTCTGAAGTCTTGATCTTTTTAATATTTAATACAGTTTCTAATTTTTTTGTTAAAATATTTTTTAAATTTTCTTTGTTATCTCTAAAATAATGATTATTTATGCTCCACACTGTTGAAAAAATATTTTTCTTAAACGGTAAAATTGCAAGTGGTCCTTCTTTTAAAAAAAATTGGCTAGCATTTTTAACTTTTGCATTGTGTTTGATAATAGCAGTGATGGCTACTTCGTTGTATTTCTTATTAATAGATCGGCCAGCATCTATTTTAGCATAAAGTTTTGACAAACCACCAATACTTAAAATAATTAAATCATAGAATATTTTTTTCTTATCTATGGTTACAAAACTCCTTTCACAATTAATATCTTTAATTTTTTTATTTATCACTTTTATATTTTTTTTTTGTGAAATTATTTTATCTAATTTTTGTTTTAAATTTTTGTTCTGAAAAATATGCATCAAGTTTTTATTATAATCATCAAAATTTAAGAAATTAATAATTTTTCCCTTGTCCTCAAAAAAAAGATAAATTTTTTTACATGGCCAAAAAAAATTAGTCTTATGTAGATTTAAATTATTTTTAATATATTGAAAATTGCTTTCTGAAATTGCTGTCGTTCTATTATCCAGATTTTTACTTTTTTTTTTATTATAGGAATACAAATCTATATTGATATTTTGTTTGCCTAAAATAGCAGCGGTAGTTAAACCAGTTAAGCCATCACCTATAATGCAAATTTTTTGTGTGTTCATATTTATAAATTTTTATCAATTTGATAAAATGATACAAAGTAACCTAAATGATTCGTAAAATGAATAATGATTTATAAAAATTTTACCGTTTTTTTAAAAAATCGGACCATCGAATTAACGGGGCTTAGTCTTATTTTTGTTGCTCTCTTGCTGATGGTGTCCTTTTTTTCTTACTCACCAAATGATCCTACGTTTGTTTATGGTTCAGAAGTTGATAACGTAAACAACTTGTTGGGTATCTATGGAGGCATAGTTGCAGACTTTTTGCTTCAAAGTTTTGGCTTAACTTCATTTTTAATTTTAATAACCATAATATCTTGGGGTTTAAATCTAATTATTAAAAAAGAAATTAAAAAAATAAAATATAAAGTTTTCTACTTATTTTTATATATTATTTTTAGCTGCATATTTATTTGCGCTACATATAATAATTCATTTTGGTTAATTGATAATGGAAATTCAGGGTTCGTAGGGCAAATTCTCTTCGAGAAAATTTTAGTTTTAATGCCTATGTTTAATCATGATTATGGTGTTTTTACTTTTTTAATTACAGCTATAATTTTCTTTATTCTGGCTACTAACATTCATTTTAAATATTTGCTCCACGGATTTAAATTTATTTTTAATCCACTTAAAAAAAATAATAATGCTAACAGCGTTTCACCAGTCAACGACCTTCACACTAATGATCTACATACTGAAAGTTCGGTGACAGAGAAAGCTCAGCAAGCTTTTTCTTTCGAGAAGAAATCACAAATAAAAGAGTCAGATGTTAAAAATGAATTTTTAAAGAATTTTAAACTTCCTTCCCTAGACTTATTAGAAAAGAATCCCTCAAAAATTAATTTACTTGATCTCTCAAAGAATCGACCTGAGGGTACATTTATAGAAAAAATATTATTAGATTTTGGAATTGAAGGAAAAATTAAAAAAATAAACAATGGACCGGTTGTTAGTTTATATGAATTTGAACCTGCTCCAGGGGTTAAAGTTTCTAAAATTATTAACTTATCAGATGATATTGCGCGTAACACCAGTTCAACTTCTGCCCGTGTCTCAATTATTCCAGGAAAAAATACAGTTGGTATTGAAATTCCAAATGAAAATCGAGAAAGCGTTTATCTAAAAGAAATAATAGAAAATGAAAAATTTCAAAAAAAAGATATTAAATTACCGATTGCAATTGGGAAGAGTATATCAGGTTTGCCCATTATTGGGGACTTGACATCAATGCCACATTTATTAATTGCGGGCACAACTGGATCTGGAAAGTCAGTTTGTATTAATACAATAATTGTATCTCTCCTTTATAGATTGAGTCCTGACCTTTGTAAGTTTATTTTAATTGATCCTAAAATGTTGGAGCTTTCTGCCTACGAGGGAATACCGCATTTATTAAGTCCAGTTATTACTGACTCAAAAAAAGCAGCTTCTGCTTTAGGTTGGACAGTTCGAGAAATGAATAGTCGTTATAAGCTTATGAGCAAGGAAGGTGTAAGAAATATTGACGGATATAACGCAAAGCACAAACTTAAAATGCCTTATATCGTTGTTGTAGTTGATGAGATGTCAGATTTAATGTTAGTGGCCGGTAAAGAAATCGAAAACTACATTCAAAAACTTTCACAGATGGCTAGAGCCGCAGGAATTCATATTATAATGGCAACACAAAGACCAAGTGTAGATGTTATAACTGGTACAATTAAAGCAAACTTTCCTACAAGAATATCTTTTAGGGTAAGTTCTAAAATAGACAGCAGAACAATTTTAGGTGAGCAAGGAGCTGAGCAACTTTTGGGTAACGGAGATATGTTATTTATGTCCTCAGCGAATAGAGTAGTAAGAATACATGGACCATATGTATCTGAAAAAGAAATTGAGAAAATTACTAATATATTAAGAGCACAAGGAGAACCTGATTATATAGATGAAATTACTGCTAATGAGAAAACAGATGCTTTAAACGATCTTTCTGGAGGTGATACTGATGAACTTTATAGTCAAGCACTCGATATTATAAAAACGGAAGGAAAAGCTTCAACTAGTTTTTTGCAAAGAAAACTACAAATTGGATATAATAGAGCAGCAAGAATTATCGACATGATGGAAGAAAAAGGAATCGTTAGCAAAGCAAACCATGTAGGTAAAAGAGAGGTTTTATAAATTTTGCTTATAAGAATTTTTATAATATATATTTTTTTTTTCAATTTTTCCCTAAATGGGTATGCAAGTGAGAAACAATCCATTATTAATCGTTTATCAGAAATTAACAATTTTTCTTTTAATTTCGAACAAGTTACTAAAGAGAAAACAGAGACAGGAAATTGCACACTAGAGTTTGATAAAAAACTAAGATGTAGCTACGACGATAAGCTACAAAAAGAAATCATAATCAATAATAAAACATTGGTAATTTTGCAAAAAAAGTATGATAAAATTTATTTTTACCCTATTTCAAAATCTCCATTTATAAATATTTTAAGCAAAGATAAGTTAATTACCTTAATTCAAAATTCTGATATTATATTAAATAAAAATATTGAATTAGTTTATTTAGATAAAAATCAAAAATCGATTACAATTTTCTTTGAAAAAAAAAATTATGAACTTATTGGTTGGTTAATAGAAGATGAATTTCAAAATGAAATTTATTTTTCATTAAATATTGAGAATATTAATAGTGAAATACATAAAAATTATTTCAAAATTCCTTCTTTATCTAGAGAACAAAATTAATTGTTTCTTCTTTGAAGGTTTTAAAACCTTTAGATAAATAATTATCTAACGCATGCTTGTGATCTAGACTACAGGTGTGAACCCATACTCTTTCTACATTTTTAGAGAAAGCTTTATGAATTATATGTTCTAATAAAAAAGATCCAAGTCTTTTGCCCTGATGCTCTTTTAAAACTCCCATTTGTATAAGTTCAATCTCATTTTTTCTTCTATGAAACTCCTGTTCATAGAAACCAATTAATTCATCTTGAAGTTTCATAACACCTGTCTCTAAATTTATATTATCAACATACTTGTGCCACTCTCCATCAGACCATAACAATCTATCTCGCCAATAATGATCTCTACCGATTTGTCTATAAAAGAATTTATTTATATTTATGTCTTTTTCTTTATCTAAATAAACTTTTATTTTATCAGGTAAAGAAGGTGGCTTGTCTAAAAATTGTTTTTTTTTTATTTCTAGAAAAAATCTTTGAACTTTAGGCATTTAAAATTAAACAACCATCTTTCCAATTTTTTCACCCCCGAAGATATGGTAGTGAAGGTGTGGAACCTCTTGGCCTCCATTCTCCCCGGTATTACTAAGTACTCGGTAACCACCTTCTTGATTTGAAATTTTTAACATTTTAACCACGTGAATGATTGACTTGTTAAATTCTAAAATTTCTTTGTCTGACGCCTTGTTAACAAAATCATCTAAATCAGTATATTCTCCTTTTGGAATAACAAGCACGTGTATTTTTTTTTGAGGGTTAATGTCGTGAAATGATAATACATGTTCATTTTCATAAACTTTGTTACAAGGTATTTCGCCTCTAAGAATTTTAGCAAATATATTGTTCTTATCGTAGCTCATTTACTTTTGTCTTTTTTTTAACTCTTCCATTACATCTTCTATTTTGATGTTATTTGCTTCAAGATAAACCATCAGATGATATATCACATCTGTGGCTTCATGTATTTTGTTTGAATTTTTCTCTACTGCCTCGATTAATTCTCCTATTTCTTCTTTTACTTTTGAAACACTTAAATTTTTATCATTCAATAATTTATTAGTATAGGATTGTTCTGAGAAAGAATTTTTTCTCTCTCTTATAGTTTTAATGAGTTGTTCTAAAGTTTTAAACATTTTACAATCTTACAGGTACTTTTTTCGAATTCAAATATTCTTTGGCATCTTTAATGCTATGTTCACCATAATGAAAAATGGACGCCGCCAAAACTGCACTGGCACCACCATTAATAATCCCATCATACATGTGACTAAGAGTTCCAACCCCACCTGAAGCAATCACTGGAATATTAGTTCTGTTTGTTACCATCTTTAATAATTTAATATCGTAACCTGACTTAGTCCCATCTTTATCCATAGAAGTTAGTAAAATCTCTCCTGCCCCAGCTTTTTCAACCTTTTTAGAAAATTCCACAACATCTATGCCGGTTTTATTCCTACCCCCGTGTGTAAAAACCTCCCATTTGTTTTGTGAGACATTTTTAGCATCTATTGCTACTACGATACATTGAGATCCAAATTTCTTTGAAGCTTCTTCAACTAAACTAATATCATTTACTGCTGCAGTATTGATTGAAACTTTGTCTGCACCTGCTAGCAAAAGTTCTTTTATGTTTTTTATATTCCTTACCCCGCCACCCACAGTTAAAGGTACAAAACATTGTTTTGCAGTTTTTTCTACAATATCAATTATAGTTTCTCTGTTCTCGTTAGATGCTGTTATGTCTAAAAAACAAATCTCATCTGCACCACCATCACTATAAATTTTTGCTTGTTCAACAGGATCGCCCGCATCCTTGAGTTCAACAAAATTTATACCTTTGACTACTCTTCCATTTTTTACATCTAAGCAAGGTATTATTCTATTCTTAAGCATCTATTTCCTTTGCTAAATCATCAAGTTTAATATCTCCATCGTAAATTGCTTTACCAACAATTATACCTTCGATATTTTTATTATTTAACCCTTTTGCTTTTTTAATATCTTCAATTGAAGAAACGCCCCCAGAAATAATTACGGGGCACTTAGACATCATGGCAACTTTAACTGTTTCATCTAAATTTGGGCTAGCTTTAGTTCCGTCTCTATTTATATCTGTATATATTAATCTGCTAACACCAAAATTATTCACTTCTTTTAAAAAGTCTGTTGTTTTAATATTTAAATTTTCCTGCCAGCCAGAAATAGATAAATTTCCATTTTTAGAATCTAACCCTAACGCAACTTTATCTCTAAATTTTGCACATGCTTCTTTTAAAAATTCCTTATCCTTAATTGCTGCACTGCCTAAAATTACTTTTTCAGCACCTATTTCAACATATTTTTTAATACTATCTAGAGTTCGTACACCGCCGCCTACTTCTATCTTTAGGTCATGTTTGCTAATTATTTCTTGAATAATATCTAAATTAATAGTCTTACCTGTTAGCGCTCCATCTAAATCAACAATATGTAAATTTTTAAAGCCGTGTTTTTTATATTTACCAGCTTGGTCAATTGGCGATGTTTCATATTCAGTTTTGTTTTCAAAGTCACCTTTGACTAATCTTACACATTTTTTATCTTTGATATCTATAGCTGGAAATATTTTCATTTATAAGTTTATAAAGTTTTCAATTACTTTTAATCCAGCTTTATCACTCTTTTCCGGATGAAATTGGGTTCCAAATAAATTATCTTTTTCAACAGAACATACAATTTTCGATGCATAATCTGTTGTTGCGGAAACTACAGATTTATCTTGTGGCACGAACTCATAACTATGCACAAAATACATGTGGGACTTGTTTTTAATGTCCTTAAATATTTTGCTTTCTTTAACGATTTCAATTTCGTTCCAACCAATATGAGGAAGTTTAAATTTACCATTTTTATTGTCAATTTTAGTTACTTTTCCGGGTATCCAACCCAATCCTTTAGTCTCTGACTCTTCGTAACCAACATCACCAAACATCTGTAATCCTACGCAAATTCCAAGAAGCGGTTTTTTGTTCTTAAACACAAAATCTTTCAGAGTATCAACTAGACCTTTGATGCTTTTCAAAGAGTCAACGCAGCTCTTAAATGAACCTTGTCCTGGCAATATTAGCTTGTCGCTTAATTTTATTTTATTTAAATCTGAAGTTACTTCTAAATTTATTTTATTTTTTGCAACTTGTTT
>TARA_B100001093_G_scaffold2419_1_pt1 | contig 14173 bp, 9 predicted proteins | sample TARA_B100001093 | Tara Oceans TARA_B100001093 (sample SAMEA2623116) | marine metagenome | biome: marine biome (ENVO:00000447); feature: surface water layer (ENVO:00002042); material: "saline water (ENVO:00002010), including plankton (ENVO:xxxxxxxx)" | depth 5 m
AGGGCATCAAAGGGCGGCATTAGACCAGTAAACGGTCCTTTTGGACACACAGCATTCTTACTGATAGCCCACAAACGGTGATTAGAATTTTTGATTTTCTACCACTCTAATCTTCTTGTCGCATTGAGGACAGGTGAACTTAAACGGCGGCTCGCTACCTCTGGGAACTCCTAATTTTGCCTCACAGAAGGGACAATTGACTTTGTTATCTGGAGTCATTCGACATTCGTTTGAGTTTAATTTATGAGCTTCTACTTCCTTGTCTTTGGCTTTCTTATTTGGTTTACTAGATTCTTGAGAATCACCCAGAGATGAGTCTTCGACAGTAGCATTAATTGCACCAGCCTTGCGTCGTTTCCTTAGCGTGTTCATCAGAAGTAACAACAGGAGTGAAAAGATCCATCCACCGGCCATAATGGAGATGGTCTGCTCTTCATCAAATTCAACACCAAATGGCAATTCTATGCCATTAGGAGGCAACTCTGGGCCCTCCACTGTTACTGGTAAATCGGTAGATTCCTCCGTGTAGGTTACTCCAGCAATCAACAGACTGGCTGAAACTCTCAAATTTGCAGATTCTGATTCTGAGATTCGAGAATTAATCAACAACTCAAATACGGTAGTTTGACCATTTGCCAGCGAAAACTCATTAGAAACCGTATCGGAGTTCATCGGCCGAATCGTGATGTCAAATAGTGATTCATCTGAACCAAGAATGAATAGACTTCCAGATAATGGCGCATTGGCTAAATTTTTCACCGTAACAGTGGTAGAAGACCCACCAGAGGACGCCATAGAGAGCATACTCTCGCCGAAACTAATTTCGATAATTCCATCACCGCCCCAGTTTGGTTCTACAGTGAATATCTCGACCTGTTCCAGAACATAGTTACTGCGTGCGTTACTAGTAACTCTAAAATTAAACGAAGACAATCCGGCAGTTGCTGTGTCATCTATTAGACAACTCCATTCAAACGCCTGGGATGATGACCCCGCAGGGAGTGTAAAAATCTCTGACAAACCACAATCTTGGCCGATGGTAGTCAGCAAAAATTGATCCTCCCCTGTTCCAGTATTAGTTACGACTACATCACCACTGATGCTTTGGCCTGGTAAGGCACTATTGTCGTCGGCAAGTATCGTCAGTTGAGCACTTGCTTGTATTGGAATTATTTTGAAACTTATCGATGAAGAAATTGTATCATCGTTGGAAGAGATAACAACAATGTCAACATCGCAGCCATTAACCGGAGCCCCTGCCAGTCGTTCTCTTATTTGGATGGTAACAGCTTGGGTAGATGATGAGTCAAGATTGATTGAGGAAGTAGACAATGTGGTATCAAACCATGTAGAAGCATTATTCGAGTCATCAAAGCCCAAACTAACAAAGAAGGTATCTGAAGCGGAACCAAGGTTGGTCACTTCAAAGGTATATGTGACCTCCGAAATAGGTCCAGCAGCAATATTGTTGCTGATTGAATTAACTGTTAAACCAACACTCTGAGCAACCTGTAATTCTAAAGTCAAAGATTTGGTTATTTGATCTGCAGAATAAGTAATGTTGATTGGATAAGAGCCTGATTGGGCAGTAGAAGTCATACTAACAGTCATAGTGATAATTTCTGTGTTGCCAGCATCCAAATCCACTTCAATTGCTGAGAACGTCACTTCTGCACCTGTTGGCAACCCTGAGACAGTTGCAGTTAGATTAAGGTCCATTGTACCACTATTGGACAATTCAAGATCCACGTCTACTGAAGAACCTGGTTTAGTAGTTATTCTTCCGTCTAGAGGCCCACTTACAGTAAGACCTGGAACGGTTTGTATGTCAAACACAACCGTCTCATAAGTGGTGATATTCTGGTATGTTACACTAAAATCTTGGCTAACTAAGCCAGTATACCCTTGCCCAATATCTGTAGACAAGTTCCAAAGTCCAACTTGGCCTGATTGGACATTAATATTGGTGGAAGATAATAGATTGGTTGCCAAAGGAGATTGTGACGTAAAGTCTAGGAGAAATTCTACAGTTTCGCTACCGTTATTGTACAAACGCAGTTGATATGATTCCGCAGTTTGAGGAGTTAACGAGAGGCTTTGAGAATAAGTATGACCCAACTCAAAGGCGATTAATTCATCAACATCTATGGTGAATTCGAACGGTTGTGCATCATAGACATAATCACCGTGCAAACCTTCACCTCTAAGCAACAGTTCACAATCATGAGACTTATCGGCACTTGAATCGACCTCAATCATAAAACCAATGTCGATCACTCCGCCTGGCATGAATGATGTTGAGGACGCATCGATTAGATTCACGGTGCAAGGACCTGACAGTGAAGTTAAGTTCCAGTTCAAATCTAATTCAGCATTACCTGTGTTAGTCACTTGGAGGGAAGTGGTAACCGATTGCCCAGGGATAAAGTCACCATCTTGGTCTAGGAAGGAGAAACTCAAATTGTTTTCCGGTAAGACTTCAATCACGAAGGTATAGCTGTTTGAATTATTGCCGTTAGTTGATGCCGAAAACAAGTTGAATCCATAATAACCTGGCTGAGCGTTACTTGGAACAGACACTTGCAAGGTTGTTTGTACATCGCTGTATGCCGGAACATTACTCATCTGTGAGTCGCCAAACACCAAGTTCCATCCCGGTGGTACAACTCTATTTTGGCTCATGGAAGTAGTTTGAGAAACATTTTCCCAAGGATAGTCAATGTTACTGGTTTGGTTGAACACTGTATCGTCTGCTGCTTGCTGTAGTTCTAATTTGATATTAGCAGCAATACCGATTGAATCATTCACCTCGATTGCAGGCTCACCAGTAATTGTCGCATACAACACACAAGCCGCGAGATAAGAACCCGTGAGCGAGGGATGGCTGTCATCTGAAGTGTAAAGATCGTAGAAGGTATTGCCGGGCAACGTAGGCGTTGAGCCTGAATCTAGAACACTGTAGTAAATATTCTGGAAAGCCAAGCCTACTGGAGCAATCCAAACATCCCTACTAGGATTAGTCATATTATCATGGAAATCTGTATACCCGCTTGCTAATTCATCTTGCATGTTAGTAAAATTAGAGTATCTGACAGGATTAGATGGGTCGCCACTTCTTCGACCCCATGTCATCATTAGAATCACTTCGGAATTTTCATCATCAACTGCATCGGCGATCAAGATTGCTGAGTCTTTACTGTCAATCCATTCTTGATTGGTTCTTTGAAAACCTGGAACTTGGCTTTGGTCTTGTAGCACCACATAATCCCAATCATGACCAGAATCACGTAATGAGGTATTCCAATTATTACCACTAGTATTGATGTTATTCCAATGTTGAGGAAGTTTCAGTCCTGCCCCTGTATTGGCTGTTGTTGAGTTATGTTGGCCAACGGAATTGAAGATTTGCTCCAACATTGAATCCACATTATTGGTGTAAATGTAACTATTACCATACATCAACACATTTGCTGGCACAGTGACGTTCGTGCTAGTGTTATTGCTTGTGTTGTTTGAGTCACCTCCAGAGTTATTGTTTGAGTTGTTGTTGCTATTGTTATTGTTGGAATTGTTTCCAGTATTGTTGTTCAAATTGGCCCAGAATGCAGCAAGGTCTGGTTCAGAATCTACCTCTAACAGAATTGTGTCTGGAGCGTTTCCGTCATTTGAGACGTCAATGGTGAAATTTGCGGTAGTACCAGCATTCATTTGTTGTAACGGACCATTTGTGCTGTTAAAGGAAATTGAAGATGCATATGATGGGGATACTGTCACATATGCGGAAATTAATGAATAAATATCACTATCCTGATTTGATACGTTGATGATAAATGAACCGCTATCGCTTGGTTCTGCACCTATATCTAGCCGTACAATGAAACTCGTATCAGCATCAAAAGTAGGAAGAACTCCATTTACGGACTGGTTAACTGATGTTATATTCCATACACTGCTCAATCCTGTCAAATCTAAACTAATGTTGTAAGATTCTATGGAAGAGCCGTTGTTTTCAATTGTCATTGTTATGTTTTCCGAGTTGCCACCCTCTAGGACAACATGAGGTTTATCTAGCGTTAGAATGATGTCAGAGTGGGCACTGACACTTCCAATAAGTGGAGTAATTGTGGCAAAAACCATCAAAAATACAAAGAATATTGCTCTGTTTGCATTACGCGCCATAAGACCAAGTCAAGCCAACATCACATCCCTCTTGAGTGAATCGGAGGTTTGGGTAAGATTTTGGCCATCACTGGCTGGTTTGAAGCAACTCAATACGGTCTTGGTCGATAACTTCCCAGGGGAAATCTCCTGCTCCACTTGGAGTTCTGCCAAAGTGTCCTCCTGCAGCGGTAATTGAGTAAATCGGTTGCTGTAAATTAAGGTCTCTAGCAATCGCTCCGGGTCTAAAGTCAAAGACGCTTCTAACTCGCATGGCAACCTCTTGCTCAGAGAGTTGTGAAGTTCCGAAAGTTTCGACTCTCACACTAACAGGTTCTGCAACTCCAATGACATAAGCCAGTTGGATTTCACACCGAGATGCTAATCCTGCTGCAACTACGTGTTTTGCTGCCCACCTCGATGCGTAAGCAGCAGACCGGTCTACTTTCGATGGATCTTTACCGGAAAAGGCACCACCGCCATGTCTTCCCATTCCACCGTATGTATCGACTATGATTTTTCTTCCCGTTAAACCTGCATCTGCGTATGGGCCACCTGGGTCGGCAAATCTTCCAGTACCGTTAACAACCAATTTATATCCGTCCGCTAACAATTCAGCAGGTATTGAATGTTCGACAACATGAGTCTTTATCTGTTCTCTAACGTAAGCTAGTTCTGCTTCTTCAGAATCATTAAATTGTGATTTAAGATTGTTATCATGTTGAATAGCAATTACTACTGTATGTACCTTGCTTATTTCGCCGTTAGCATCGTATTGAACGGTCACTTGAGATTTACCATCAGGCCTAGACCAAGGCAGCACCCCTTGTTCTCTAACTGTTGATAGCCGCCTAGATAATCGTTGAGATAATGCAGCGGCAAGTGGAAAGTACCGGCCCTTCAAATCGTCATATGCTTCGGTTTCTTCACAGGCATAACCAAACATCATTCCTTGGTCGCCTGCCCCTTGGTCAAGTCCATCTTTATTGACACCTTGGGCGATGTTTGGAGATTGAGTGGTAATATGTACTTGCACTTCACAAACCTCTGGATTAGTGGCATCCATGCCTATTGCATGAGAAGTGTAACCAATCATAGCGGCTGCACTGCGAGCAACAGCCTCGTAATCTGGAGCCTCGCCAACAAGAGATACCTCTCCTGCCAGTACTATTAGACCCATGTCTTGTTTTCCTTTGACACATGTTTCAACTGCAACTCTTGCGTTGCTATCAATTGCTAAACAAGCGTCTACAATAGCGTCGGAAATTGCGTCGCATAATTTATCGGGATGGCCGCTAGTCACCGATTCAGAAGAGAATAATACATCAGTCATGACTCGGTGCGGCAAACTCATACTTATGAATGAATCGTTAAAACGGGTAATCAAATATTCTTAACAGTCATAAAATTAGCATTAATCTCTATTAAATAAACTCGTTAAACTAGCGAACCTTTGATGACCTACGGCATTTCGCACAGATTCATGAGCACCTATGTCGCGACACACTATCGAACACATACCCTTGGAGAAATTCAATCTAATGGGGCTGAATTAGTCGATAAAGAAGTAACTGTAGCTGGATTTATGGAAGCAAATCGTGGCAAGGGAGCAATTTGCTTTGTTGACTTGAGAGATGGAACCGGAAAAACTCAAATTTTCTTAAAAGGAGATAACGTCGGGGATGAGGCATTGGATATGGTTCAAAGAATGACTCGAGAATCTACTCTGCAATTCACTGGAATAGTTTCACAAAAGCGCCCACCAAAAGCCAAAGAAGGTGAGCCAACTCCTCCTCCTGCATATGAAGTCGTGGCTTCATCTGTCACACTCATAGCAAGAGCTGAAGCACCGTTACCTCTTGGTGTCACTGATACTGTTCATGTTGCTCTTGATACAAGATTAGACAACCGATTTCTCGATTTGCGTCGAGCTCATGTTGCAGCAATGTTTAGACTGCGTGGCAAGGTATTGCAGTATGGCAGAGAGGCTTTGATCAATGAAGGATTCTTTGAAACCCATACCCCAAAAATAGTAGCTACTGCCACTGAAGGGGGCACTGATTTGTTTCCAATGAAATATTTCGATATTCCAGCATTCCTAAACCAATCCCCACAATTATTCAAACAATTATGTATGTCGGGAGGACTTGAAAGAGTGTTTGAAATCGGGCCTGCATTTAGGGCTGAAAAACACGACACATACCGACACCTAAACGAATTTATTTCCTTTGATATTGAATGTTCTTGGTCTACCGATGAGGATGTAATGGGTGTCTTAGAGAGAATGATTTACCATATGTGGGATTGTGTATCGAAAGACGAGGAATCACAACAACACATTGCAACAATTAACCAGTACCGGGCGACTCAAGGTGAAGAGCCGGTAGAAGTAATTGTACCAGAATTACCGTTCCCAAGAGTCTCATACTGTGATGCTATTGACATCATTAAGCAGAAAGGTGGAGAAATTGAATGGGGCGACGACATCGATGCTGAGAATTCCGACTTGCTAGCAGAAGACCTACCTCAATTCTATTTCTTGCCTAGGTGGCCAATGGATTTGAAACCGTTTTACATACACCACGTAGAAGGCGAAATTGGCTCTACTGGCAAACAACTAAGCCGTGGGTTTGATCTTAACTTTGGCAGGGACGAACTGACTTCGGGTGGACAACGTGAACATAGAATGGATGTATTGATTGAGAATTTGAAAGATATGGATTTAGATCCCGAAGAATTTGAGTTTTATGTTGCAGGATTTAGGCATGGAGTCCCTCCACACGCTGGATGGGGACTTGGTGTAGAACGTATTTTGATGAAACTAACCGGTGCTAAAAACGTCAGAGAAACTGTTTTGTTCCCAAGGGACAGAAAGAGAGTCAGCCCTTAGAATCCGTCTTCAACTGTGTTTGACCCAATCATTACCATCCCAATAGTGGTGGCTGCCATCACTCATTTTACGCCAAGTGTAGCCAGACTCATCTGTCCACTGGTTGAGGATTTGTAGTTGGCTTGGTGTTGCTTCCAAGACTGGTTCATTGGTTGGCTGTACTGACGGGTTAGTGTAGCCATATTCTTTGACCTCCGGCTGTGAAATAGCACCACGTTTGCGCAGGAACATAGTGACGCCAAGAGCTGCGATGATTACCGCAACAACTGCAATTATGATCATGTTTCGACGTTGCTCATCTTCCTCTTTTTGTTTGGCTGCTGCTGCTTCAGCAGCTGCTTGAGCAATATCCCCAACACCATCACCATCGGTGTCAAGGGTTTCATTTGCATCGTTAGGGAAAGCATCGGCATTGTCACCGACCATATCACCATCTGAATCTTGTGTCTCATTGGAATTATTTGGTGCCCAATCCGCATTATCGCCAACTCCATCTAAATCTGAATCCATAGTTTCTGATGAGTCATTAGGGAATGCATCAGAGTTATCGCCAACTCCGTCCAGGTCCGAATCAACTGTCTCTAGAGCATCATTTGGGAATACGTCGCCATTATCGCCAACTCCATCACCATCACTGTCAATGGTTTCATTTTCGTCATTTGGGAACACATCGGCATTGTCGCCGACCATATCGCCGTCGGTATCTGCACTTTCAGACGCGTCATTTACTGCCCAATCGGAGTTGTCACCAACTCCGTCACCATCGGAATCTAGAGTTTCTGTTGCATCGTTAGGGAATGCATCGGCATTGTCACCAACACCATCTAGATCGGCATCCACAGTTTCAGAGTCATCATCAGGGAACTGGTCAGCGTTGTCGCCAACTCCATCACCATCTGTATCTGCAGACTCTGTAGCATCAGTTGGCGCCCAATCGGAGTTGTCGCCAACTCCATCGCCATCAGTATCTACGGTTTCAGATGCATCATTAGGGAACACGTCAGCATTGTCGCCAACTCCATCACCATCTGTATCTGCAGACTCGGTGGAGTCTGTTGGTGCCCAGTCTGAATTGTCTCCAACTCCATCGCCATCAGTATCTACAGTTTCAGATGCATCATCAGGGAACACATCAGCATTGTCGCCAACTCCGTCCCCGTCGGTATCAGTGGTTTCAGTTGAATCATTAGGGAATGCGTCGCCATTGTCGCCTACTCCATCCCCATCCGTATCACTCCATTCATTTGTATCGTCAGGGAATGCGTCACTGTTGTCACCAAATCCGTCCCCGTCGGCATCAGTGGTTTCAGTTGAATCATTAGGGAATGCGTCGCCATTGTCGCCTACTCCATCCCCATCTGTGTCAGTTGTTTCAGTTGAATCATTGGGGAATTGGTCGGCATTGTCACCTACACCATCTCCATCAGAGTCACTCCATTCATTTGGATCGTTGGGAAAAGCATCTTCTCCGTCATTAAAACCATCACCATCACTATCAACATCGGCTAGTTCTGGAATGGTAAAACTCGTTGTTGACCAAGCATCACCGTTGTTGCCACTTGCCAGATTGGCGTTCATTACGGCAAAGTTAACTGTCACATCACCATTTCCTGAGGCTGGTGGAGCCCATTGGAATGTCCACGACGTCCCTGCGCTACCTGAGTGAGTTGCACTAGAACCACTAATCTGCATGTTAGAGCCGGCATTGGAAAGTGTCCCAGCGCTTACTTGTAGGGAAAAACCGCCACCAGACCCACCATTACCGCCATTAAATCCAACTGTGATAGAGTAGCTTGTCGTCGATGGATTATATTCTGCAGGGAAATTATGGGTAGCAGAAATTGCGCCAGTTGCGCCACCATGACAATTACAGCCGCTGGAACCAGCATTGTGCTTGCCAGACGAGTTTCCTTGTGTTAGTGGAATCCCGCCAGCTAATAAGATGCTCAAAATAATTAGAGTAGCGACAGTCCTAGTGTTCATATTCAGGGCCTTCAATGTCTTGGTTTATATGCATTTTCGAACACAATCCTAGTTTCTTCCACAAGAGAATTTGGAAAGACTAGGCTGATATCAAGATGTTACCATGGACATCCCTCTTTACTTTGCGGATGGTTACTTTTGGCGCAGACTTCCTTTTGCTTCCTGAATGAAGCAAGTGCCTATTGGATGATTCCATCAGCGGCCTTGCTTTGCGAGATGTATTCACATGATTGACTCTTGGCCTTCTCATGGCTTTTTCTTCCCTGGGTTCTACGGCGACCGTTGTGCTTGCTCTAGTATCTAAGTTCCAGTCTACCATGTTTCTAAAATAATCACGGTTGCGGTATAAAGCGTTGTTTTTTTACCGAATTATATCGATTACTGAACTTTGTGAGGAAAATCGAGTCTTGTTACCTCGGTTATCGATTAGAAATTTTTCAAAATTCCAGCGTATTACGCCTTGATATCCGTCTGAACCAATAGTTTTTGTCAATTCTTCATAGATAGCTGACTGGTTTTCGCCTTTGACTTCGATTTTACCCATCAGCGGGAAATCAACACCAAATGTTTCGCTGGTAAATTGACAAATCTCCTCATGAGTCCCAGGTTCCTGTCCACCAAATTGATTGCATGGGAAACCAACTACTAGCAGTCCCTCTTTTGTCGAAATCTGTTGCAAATCGGCATATTGTTTTGTCATACCGCATGCACTAGCGACATTAACAATCAACCAAGTGTCAGTAGTAGAGCCACCCAGTTTTCGTAAGGTTTGGGAGTTTCCATCCATATCATCAAATGGGATGTCCAGTATATTGCTCATATACGCTTGCAGACTACTAACACCTATAAATTTAGCATAGCAATTATCATAGATAGTGACGCGATGTACCTTACATGGCAGTTGATAGAATGCAGTGGGGCGCAGAAGAATGGCAGTTTGCTGACCTGTACATGCCTGACAATGAATCTCCATTTGCTAATCAGCATGGATTGCCTTGCGTGATGTTGATTCATGGAGGTTTTTGGAAATCCGAGTACTCATCTGAGTTGATGAAACCGATTGCGGAGGATTTAGCAGAGGCAGGATTAGCGGCTTGGAATATTGAATTTAAGCGATGGGATGAGAAGGAAAATGGAGTTTGGATGGACACGTTGTCAGATGTTATGAGAGCATGGGGTCAACTGGCACTATTACCTGGAATCGACATAATGCGTTCGATGGTCATGGGTCATTCTGCTGGAGGTCAATTAGCGCTAATCCTAGCCGCAAAGGCAGAAAGAAAGCCATGGCTAGCAATAGCCCAAGCACCAATCACAGATTTAGTGGGTGCTGACCGGGCCAAATTATCAGATGACGGTGATGCGGTTCGCAGATGGATTGGTTGCGCACCTGAAGAGGATGAATCATTGTGGTCAAATCTAAATCCAGTTGATAACCCACCTGTTGCCCCAGTACTGTTAATTCATGGTGAAGAAGATGACGAGGTCCCCATTGAACAATCTGAGACATATGCTAGAGTTATGAAGGCAAAAGGTAGTGATGTGCAAAAAGTATGGCTACCTGGCGACCACTACTCGATAATAGATGTCGCAAGTGATGATTGGTTGGTAATCCTCAATGCAATCTTAGATTGGTTATGATAGCATAATAATATGTCATATGACCTACTGGCTCGGCTATGGACCTACTTGGCAAGGATTACCCCTATTCGCGCAGTTCACTCTCGGGCAAGCACGCATTAATTTTTGGCGCAAGCAAGGGCATTGGGGCAGCCACTGCAAAAATGATGGCCAGCGCTGGTGCCGATGTTACAATTTGTGCAAGAAACCAAGATTCTCTGGATAAGTTAACCAGCGAATTAGTAAATCTTGGTGAAGGACAACACAATTCAAGAGTTGTCGACCTTGAAGACCTCGATAAATTGGATCATGTTGTTGCAGAAATACTTGAAAATCTGGGATCTGTTCATATCCTAATCAATAATTCTGGCGGCCCACCTGGTGGACCATTATTGGACAATTCAGTAGAGGATTTCCATGCTCCATTTACCAGACATTTACATGCAGCTCACAAGATAACAAAACAATTAGTACCAGTAATGGAACAACAAGGTTATGGGCGCATAATTCAAGTTATTTCTACCTCAGTAAAGGAACCAATCCCAAATATTGGATTATCCAATACGCTGCGAGGGGCCATGGCTAGTTGGGCAAAATCACTCTCAAGAGAGTTAGCACCTTGTATTACGATTAACAATGTTCTTCCAGGATTTACCGCAACTGGAAGATTGGATAACCTAGCCAATACCATCAACAAAAAAACTGGTAAATCTCACCAAGAAATTCATGAAGGATGGATATCACAAGTCCCAATTGAAAGATTAGTTGATCCGCTGGAAACCGCCTCAGCAATTACTTTCCTCGCAATGCCGGCATCAGGGGCAATACGCGGAGTTTCTTTAGCAGTAGATGGCGGTCGTCTAAGAGGGATCTGATTACCGGTACAAATCAAACCAGACTGGGTAATGGTCAGATAAATCAGTGGAATTAAATGAGTTATCTATGCCCCAAGAACCAACTAATCGCCCATTTAGTTCATCTAAAGTAACAATACGATCATAAGCACAATCAGTCGATGAAACCGTGGTATCTGCAAGGTCATTTACCAACCAATTATATTGCGGCAATCGCATTGGTGAATCCCACAATTCTTGTGAATTAGCATAGCTACAATCAGCGTTAAAATCACCCAGTATAATCAAATCTGTTTCCTCAGAATCATTCTCGCGATAACTTTCTACAACTGTGTGTAGGGCATTGATTTCCTCCATAGCCAAAGCAGGTTTGGTGTGGATAGAGAAGATGGTAAAATCAAATCCTGAACTATTACCGCTTTCATTCAGTAATTCAAACGTTGCCACATAAGGTTCACGTTGAAACAAATCTTCACTAGAATCATTGTATAGGGTTCCATTACCTAATTCTCTAAATACAGAAGTGTTGTAATAGTAAACATATTGTTCTTGGGCAGAAGAAGAAGCATTAACACCACTCCTTGGACTAAGTGACATATTCCAAGTATCTCCGGACTGGTTGTTTATCTCATCAAGAAATTCATATGGTACAGTCTGGTCAATATCCTTAATTTCCTGTACAGCAACCATATCATACTGAAGTACAATGTCGACTAATTGGCTCACTACGTCAGGTTTACCCATTTTGGTCTTCCCGAAAACCTGTATGTTGAAAGTTGCAATTTTGGCAACTTCAGAACGGTTTAATTCGGGGATTTCGCGACCTTCAGCACCTTCTTCTAACTCTTCATCTTCTGGTTCGATATAAACAAAAACAGTATTTTCATCTTTGTGAATCGCCAAATGGATAGTCATCGGTGCGAGAATGAGAATTGCCACAAGACTTAGCGCCTGAAGATAGCCATCAAGAGAACCCATTTCACTAGTGGTCAGTCATTTTTGTTATCAAGATTATTGCTAAAACAGTTGGAATAGGTTATTCATGCCAGGGTCTTGGCGCAGTCATGAACGGCGAGGTTACTGCCCAACAGGCAAAGAAAATTATCTCGATGCTTACTGATGGAGGAGCTATTGATAATGTCAATGCTCCCCTGGCTTTGCGTCTAATACCGTTGGCAGAAGAGTTAGAGGACCTTGAACTCGTTGAACGCTTACTTGAACACGCAGAGAAAGTATCAGAAGATGAATTAGAATCCGGATGGGTTGAATTTGAACAACTAAAAATTGTTGATTCACAACAAGAAAAATTTGTTGAACTGGCCGCCAAATCAGAAAAAATAAATGGCGCAGAAGCACTAGCAGCCGCAGTATTACATCACATAGGATTGATGTGCTTGAGTCAAGAAAATTATGATGATTGTAGAGTGTTTATCACGCGCTCAATGCGGATTAGAGAGCAGTTATCTGACAACGCGGGACTTGTTTATAGCTTAGCGGTTTTAGAAGCCTGTGATAAGCGGCAAGATAACCTTGATTCCGCATTAGTTCATGGCACCAGGAAACTTGAATTACTCACTAACTCTGATGATGGTGAAGGATTGATGGAAGCACTATCCGACTTGGCACATACTCAAGCGTCACTGGGAACATTTGATGCGGCAATTGACCTCTATACACAATCATTAGAACTATCCAATGACCTAGAAGACGTGTCGGGACAATTTGTCGCCAGATGGGGCTTAGCAGACATATGTGAGATTCAAAGTGACTATCAGGGCGCTATGATTCACCTGTCTGATTGTTTGCATTCATTCATTGCTTTTGGACTCCAACCTCCGGTACAAATCCGTGAGCGATTAGAAGCCCTGACCAATTTAGAGAATCCAGAATCGAATTAACTCACTGCCACATCGATTATGTCCTAAGAGCGTTTGGGATGACCAGTGGCAAGTCATGAAGCATGACATATTCTTCTCAATCAGCCAAACTCCAGGCGTCGACGGTAGAACTCCATCTGAGAAGACCATGTTTAACAATTACTTCCAACAACTAAAGCATGCTGATAATTTAGGATTTGGAGTGGGCTGGATTGCTCAGGCACATCTTTCAACAGAAACTCAAAAGATGAACTCAAGCCCTGTGGTTCCGCATTGGCAAGGTGAAGTTGGATTATGTACAGATTTCCCGCAATTAGCCATGGAAAGTTTCCGGCAAACCAATAACATTGACATCGGCTCAGCAGTGGTAAGTATTCTGGCAAGTGGAGGGCCAATTGCCCAAGCTGAACGGATAGCCAATACTGTTCAATTTTTATCAATGCTTGATGAGAAACGGAAATTGCACGTCGGGTTTAGTGCTGGAAGATTTGAATTTATGGCTAGACCTTACGGCATCACTCCACGAAACTCTTGGGAGAAGTCAGCATGGAAAACGCTCCGAGGGCAGATCTTCATGGAAGCAAGCGAGATATTCCTCAGGCTACTGCGTGGTGATATAATTAGCAGTCAAGATGTTCGTAAGACGATTCTTACTAGAGATAATTTCCGCAGTGACGAAGATTGGGCGGCTGTTCAAACAGCATACTTAACAGATTCAGGTGCACACGAAGCAAATGAAATCGTAATCCCAAACCGGTATGAATTTGAAGAAATCTCCATTATTCCCAAAG
>TARA_B100001093_G_scaffold94086_1_pt1 | contig 14156 bp, 15 predicted proteins | sample TARA_B100001093 | Tara Oceans TARA_B100001093 (sample SAMEA2623116) | marine metagenome | biome: marine biome (ENVO:00000447); feature: surface water layer (ENVO:00002042); material: "saline water (ENVO:00002010), including plankton (ENVO:xxxxxxxx)" | depth 5 m
AGGAGGCGATGATGATAATGAAGAAGGAGGCGATGATGATAATGAAGAAGGAGGTGATAATAATAATGAAGAAGGAGGTGATAATAATAATGAAGAAGGAGGCGATGATAATAATGAAGAAGGAGGCGATGATGATAATGAAGAAGGAGGCGATGATGATAATGAAGTAGAAAAAGAATTAAATAAAATGGAAGAAAATATAAAAGAAATTAATAACGAACAAGAAGAAGATGATAGTAAAATAAGAGAAAAAGTAAAAAAACAATTAGAGAAACTAAAATTACAACAAAATGAAATAAATAAGAAACTAAAATCACAACAAAATGAAATAAATAATTTTAATTAAATAATTAAATATGATACTTATAAATATTTAATTATCTTCAGATAAAGACCTAGTTTTGTAATTAGAACATTTAATATCCATTATATAATTTGATTCTTTTTTAAAATCCAATAATGTTAATATTATACTATCGACTTTATTATTTAATATATCAGAATCCATATATGTTTTTTTAAGATTATATAATCCTAGTATTAAATTCTTAATAAAAAAGTTAATTTTATTTATTAATTTAGTATATATATTTTTATTAATTTCTTCAGAAATAGTTTCATTAATTAAATCTAAAAATTTAATGAAGTCATTAAATTCAGAATCTAAATATGAAAATGTATTATTTCTATTTTCATGATAATACCATCTCCATAATTGTCTGGACCATGTATTGGAAAATATATAGTATTCATCATTATATTTTCCAATTTTTTCTCCTTCTGAAACGAGTGTAAATATTTTTAATTTTTTCTTTAATTCATTAAAATTATCAGATAATTTAACATTATTTGAAATACTATTAGATAATGTATTTTTGTCTAATGATTTCTTAATTAAATTATTAATCATATAAATAATATATGAGAAAATTATTATTTATATTTAATTTAAAATGGTATATATTGTATAGAATTATTTTCATATATTGTAATTTTAAAAGTATCGTCATATCCTTGAACATAAACAACATCTCCATTATATAATTCATTAATTCCGTATTCATTCATGCTGCTTTTTCCATTAGAAACTATTGGTAACTTAACAGAATTTTTATCGCTCATAGTATAATATTGAAATTTATTTCTATTAGCAATCAAAGATTTTCCCATCAATGGTAATATAGTTTCTTTTCCATTAATTCTATTTAAAATACCAATTTGACTAAATGTAGAATTATTACTTTGTGTTTGTATATTGATAGGAATTCCTCTTATATCAGTGGTATTATTAGGATGATATATATTATTTTTCAAAGGGGGTGCGTGGGGATTTAAAAATATATTACTAGGGTGGTGAATAACATTAGGAACGTGCATATGAAAATCATTATGTTTATGAGATTTATTATTATGTAATATTTTATGATTAGATATAATATTATAAATAACAAATGCGGAAACAATTATAATAAATAATAGAAAAATTAATGTTGTATTTTCAATACAAAAAACTCCAGGAGGACAGTATTTTTTCATATATTATAATTGTTTATTTTTATTTTTTGATACCTCCAACTAGTTTCTGTAGTTCATTCATATCTGGAAGGTCAATATTTTTTAAAGTATCCTTGGCTTTTTCTAATACTGGAGCCATACCATTTATAGAACTCATTAAACTCTGTTGTTGTTTAACTAATCTTTTAGTTTCATCGGTTAATCCTTTAATTCCATCATTTCCTAACATATTCTGTAAATTGTCATAAGCTAATTCTAAAGTAGATGAATAATCTATTCTATCATTTGGTTTATCTTTACTTCCATCAACTTTTGCGGGTTCGCTTTTAGGTATATTTCTCTGAGAAAATTTTTCAGTGCATTTATTATTAGTAAAACATTGTCCATCTTGGCAATCATTATCATAATCTTCTACTTCAATACATTTATCATCAGCATTTTTAGTATAATATTTTTTCTCTCCGTCATTTTCTTTTTTTTTATTTTCAAGTCCTTCTCTATTATTCATTAAAACTCTTGATAAATTAGTTAGAATAACGGCGGATAATAAATTAATGATCATGTTTTTGCTAAAATATGTAGATAATAAAGCAGTGACACAGAATAATCCAATCATATCATAATTTTTATCATTGAATAAATAAACAACATTAACTATTGAAATTAATAAAACAAGATATAACATAATTTTACTTTTTAATAAGGCTTTAACTTTCATTTTATATATTTTATATATAAAATAAAAAAATAAAAATAATCATTTATTCATCTAACAATTTGGAGGCGGCTTCACGAGCAATTTCAATGGCGTTTTTGGCATTTTCAGCATCTTCTTTAACTTTTTCGCATTTACCTTTTTCTTCATTGTATTCTTCTCCGTCTTCGCATTTAGTTTTTTCATCTAAATTATTAATAACTTCATCAACCTTTTCTTCGGCATCAGCTAATTTATCTTCATCGGATTTCATAGCATCTTCCATTCCTTCTTTGACACGACCGCATCCAAAGAGGTAATTAGCAGCAAACATAGCTCCTAATAAAGCGATGGAAATATTTTTAGTAGCAGAATGAACACCGTATGCGGTGACAGCGAATAAAACAAGGCATTCCCAAGCTTTTACACTAACGTATCCTAATACATTAAATGCAGCTAAAGCCATTAAGACATAGCATACATATTTGTTTTTCAAAAGTTTATTTACAGCAGAAGGTAATTTCATTATATAAATACATTATAAAAAATAATAATTTATTTATAATTTTCCTAAATTAATTTTTTCTAGTATTTCTCTTTTTATTATTATGTTTTTTACCTCTGGTAGATTTATTCTTTTTTCTTTTATTAATTCTTTTTTTAGTTCTACGTTTTTTATTCTTTTTAGTTTTATTTTTTATTTTTGAAAACAATGCGATACTTCTGACATTAGTCTTTGGAATACTTGCTAAATCACTTCCATATCTATATCCTCCTCTGGAACCAATTCTAAACGTAGGTCTATTTTCAGATATAGGAGTTTTAGGTTTGCTTCCTTCTAATTGAGATTGTAAATTTTCAACTTTCTGTTGTAATTCCTTATTTCTTTTTAAGAATCTTTTTCTTTTTTCATCTTTACTAGGAGGTAAAGCATTAGCATATTTTGCGTTATGACTAATAAATTTATTTAATTCTTTAATTTGTTCTCTAATTTCTTGGTCAGTAGGAATGTTATCATCAGTTAATATGGGAGCGGGTATTTTCTTAGGTTTTGAGATAGGAACATCATCAACTACAGGAATAGCATCTGCGATAGGAACAACTTGTGCTACGGGTATGGTTGATACAGGAGAATTTTGTTGTAAATTTTTAAGTTTTAACTCAACTCTTTTAAGTTGCTTAGTAATATTATTTTTTTCATCTTCAAGATTTTTCTTGTTAATTTTTAAATCAGAAATTTGTCCTTTGATTTGTTCTAATCTTTCTTTATGCATACGTCTAATAGTTTCTTTTTCTCTATTAAAATCATCTTTCATAGTTTTTTTATCTAAATCATGTTGTTTATTAATAGCATCTTTTTCAGCATTAAATGAATCTTTAACTTCTTTTAATTTCTGTTCAATATTTCTAGCTTTGTCTTCATCGGCTCCTTTCATAGCTTTTTCTAAAGTTTCTTGAGCCAATCTTTTTTGTTCTTCTGCATTATCTCTAGTTTCTTTAGTTAATTTTTCTAATTCAGTTTTTTTATCTTCAAATAATTTAGTTAAATCAGTTAATCTATTTTGTAATGAGTTTTTTTCATCATTAATTTTATTTTTCTCTTCACTCATAGTGTGAGTAATAGATTCTAATGCTTGTTCAGTTTCTTTTCTTGAATTAACCAATTCATTGTATTTTAATTCAATATCATCAACTAAACTTTCAATAGTATTTAAAATTTCTTTATTATAATTTTCTTTTCCAAGAAGTTCTAAGTCTTTAATTTCATTCATAATTTCTAAGTAAATTTTACTAGATTCAGACATAAATATATATATACTATTTACATTATATTTATGATATATAAATTAGTTATTTTTCAATGATTCTAATTTTTGAGAAATATTAATTAATTGTTCGTTAATCTGTCTTTGTTGTAAATCGGACGCAGGTTTTATTTCTTTTAATTGTTGTAATATATTATTAAGTTTTTCAACTTCTTTGGTCTTAATATTTTTAAATGTATTAATAATTTGAGAATAATATTCAACGGTATCATTTAATAATTCATTTTGAGCAGATAAATTTTCTAAATCTTTTAATAATTCTACTATTTGAACTTTTCCTTTATTTTTATAAATAGTTATTAATTGTAACAATGTATCTCTATTAGACAAATCAATATCAGTATCGGTTTTTTCCATTTATATAATATTAATATTATTCTATTTATATTTTTTTTACAATAATCAAATATACGTATTATCCATAAATAAATAATATATATTTATATACATAACTCGTTTAAAAAAACGATATAAATATAAATTTTTATAAATATTTAAATATATACTGATATTATTTAGGATGTCTAAAACTCAATTAGAACCTTTACTTTGTGAAAACCCAAACCGGTTTGTAATGTTTCCTTTAAAGGATATGTCAGTGTGGAAAATGTATAAAAAAATGATGGATTGTTTCTGGAGAGCCGAAGAAATCGATTTTTCTAAAGATATGAAACATTGGCTGAGCCTTAGTGAAAACGAACAATATTTTATTAAGATGATATTAGCTTTTTTTGCTGCGTCAGATGGAATTGTTCTTGAAAATCTTGGAATGAGATTTTTAAGCGAAGTCCAACTACCAGAAGCAAGAGCAGCATATGGTTTCCAACTTATGATGGAAAACGTTCATTCAGAAACATATTCTCTATTAATTGATACATACATAAAAGATGAAACTGAAAAAACTCAATTATTTCAAGCATTAGATAATTTCCCTTGTATTAAAAAAAAGGGAGATTGGGCATTAAAATGGATTCAAGATAATCGTTCATCATTTGCTACCAGATTAGTAGCATTTGCTTGCGTAGAAGGTATTTTCTTCTCTGGATCATTTTGTGCTATTTATTGGTTAAAGAAAAGAGGATTAATGCCTGGATTAACATTTTCTAATGAATTAATAGCAAGAGACGAAGGTATGCATACAGATTTTGCTGTTTTATTGTTTAATAAATTAGTAAAAAAACCAAAATCAGGAAAAATAAAAGAATTAATAAAAGACGCAGTAAAAATAGAAAAAGAATTTATATTAGAAGCATTACCTTGTAAGTTAATTGGAATGAACTCTAAATTAATGTCTCAATATATTGAATTTGTTGCCGATAGATTAGTTATGCAGCTAGGATACAAAAAAATATTTAATACATCTAATCCATTTGATTTTATGGAAATGATTTCTATGGAAGGAAAAACTAACTTCTTTGAAAAAAGAGTAGGTGATTATTCTTTAAGTAGTGGTCAAAAAAATGATGAAGCATTTACATTCGACGCCGATTTTTAAAGTTTAATATATTTAAAAATAATTTAAACATATTAAATTAATATAATTTAAATGAAATTAGCCTTTGTAACTGGAATAACTGGACAAGATGGTTCTTATTTATCTGAATTATTACTAGAAAAAAATTATAAAGTCTATGGTATTCAAAGAAGAACATCATTATTTAATACTACTAGAATAGATAAAATAAGAGATAAGCTGAATATGAGATATGGTGATATGTCAGATGGTGCTGGTTTATCGAATTATATATATGAAATTCTAAATACAAATCTAAATTTTGAAGTATTTGAAATTTATAATTTGGCTGCTCAAAGCCACGTTAAAATTTCATTTGAAATTCCCGAATATACTGGAGAAGTAGATGGAATGGGAGTTATGAAATTACTAGAAATTATTAGAACAGTTCCAGATGACGTTAGAAAAAAAATAAAATTTTATCAAGCAGGAACAAGTGAATTATATGGAGATGTATTAGAAACACGTCAAAATGAAAATACTCCATTTAATCCAGTATCGCCTTATGCTTGTGCAAAGTTGTATGCATATTATATGGTAAAAACATATAGAGACGGTTATGATATGTTTGCTGTAAATGGAATATTATTTAATCATGAAAGTAGTAGAAGGGGAGAAAATTTTGTCACAATGAAAATAGTAAATGGAGTTAAAGATATATTTTCAGGAAAAAAACAATATATAGAATTAGGGAATATTTATAGTAAAAGAGATTGGGGACACGCAAAAGATTATGTATATGGAATGTGGTTAATGCTACAACAAGAAAATCCAGATGATTATGTATTAGCTACTGGACATACATTCAGCGTTAAAGATTTTATAATGCATTCATTCAGACATAAAGGATATAATTTATATTGGAGAGGAAAAGGAACAGATGAAGTTGGATATGACCAAAATGATGTTATTAGAGTAAAAATAAATCCAAAATATTATAGACCTTGTGAAGTAAATTTATTACACGGAGATGCTAGTAAAGCTGAATCTAAGCTAGGATGGAAAAGAAAATACGATAATATGGATAAATTAATAAGGGAAATGTTTGAAAATTAATAATATATTTAAAAAATATTTAAATATATTTTTACAAATAATAATAATAATGATTATATTAAATTTACAAGGAGGATTAGGTTATCAATTATTTCAAATATCTACCGCAATATCATACGCAAAACATTTCAATATAGAATTTAAAATAAAAAGAAATAAAGGTGATATGAGAACTAAACAAGGATATATGAGACCAACCTATTGGCATTCTTTTTTTAGTGAATTAGAACCTTATTTAATTGAAACATCAAACTGTTCTAGAAGATATAATGACCCAGAATTTCATTTTACTCCATTACCCAATTTAAAAGAACATCTTAATGATGATTTTGAACTAAATGGATTATTTCAAAGTCCAATATATTTTCATAAACATATTATGGAAGTTGATAAAATACTTAACTTAATGAGTAAAAAAAAATCAGTATTAAAAAAACATATTGATTTATATAGTGAAGAAACTATTTCAATGCATTTTAGATTGGGAGATTTTAAAGATCCAGATGTTAGAGATAGTCATCCTATTTTAAAGTTTTCTTATTATAAAAATGCGTTGAAAGAGATAATGAAAAAAACGAATAAAAAAGATTATTTGGTAATATATTTTTGTGAAAAGGAAGACCAACAAAAAGTAAGTGATTATGTAAGATATATAAGAAAAGATAAACAGTTAAAAAGTTTAAAATTTAAAAGAATTGATTTAGACTTAGAAGATTGGGAACATATGATGTTAATGTCTAATTGTAATCATAATATAATTGCTAATAGTGCTTTTAGTTGGTGGGGAGCATATTTAAATAGTAATGAAAATAAAATAATAACATATCCAGATGTATGGTTTGGAGGTAGATTAAGTCATATTAAAACTGATGATTTATTTCCATTTAGTAATTGGATTAAAATTAATAATTAATTAAATAATAATAATTAAAGATTATACTAGTTATTATTATTATTATGAGTATCCCTAAAATAATACACCAAATTTGGATAGGAAATAAAACTCCTCCAATTAATCTAATGAATACTTGGAAAGAAAAAAATCCAGATTATGAATATATATTATGGAATGAAAATGAATTTATTAAAAGAAAATTTAATATCACATTGATAGATAAAGTAAATCAAATGGAAGAAATATGTGGAAAGGCAGATATTCTTAGATATGAAATTTTATATAAATATGGAGGTATTTATTTAGATGCAGATTCAATATGCATAGAACCATTAGGAGATAGATTTAAAAATATAAAAGGATTTGCTTGTTATGAAAATGAAATAGTAAGAAATAAAGGATGGACTAATGGAAATAAAGAATATGATGATGTATTAGCTTCAACTCACCCATTAATAGCTAATGGAAACATAGGATTTATTAAAGAACATCAATTATTAAAAGAAATGATAGATTGGATAAAAACTAATGATATTAGTGTATCTAAAACACAAAAAAGGGCTTGGAGAAATACAGGTCCTGGATTATTAACTAGAATATATTTTTCTAAAAGATGGAAAGATATATCAATATTGTCTAGTTATATGTTTTTACCAATTCATTCAACTGGTATGAAATATGAAGGACACGGTAAAGTATATGCTCATCAAGAATGGGGTTCAACTAAATTAAATTATGATAAAATGAATAGTGTAATATTACCTGAAGATTTTAATGTACCTAAAAGGTCAGTATCTGTTTTAATACCTTGTTATAATGTTAATGCTTCTTATTTTAAACAAACATTAGATTCTATAATGAATCAAATAGGAATATTTTTTATTAATTTAGTATGTATAAATGATGGTTCTAATGATTTAAATACTAGAATATTGGAAAGATTATTAAAAAATTTTGAACAAAATAGTAGATGGGTTAAAGTTCATTATCATGTTAATGAAAAAAATATAGGAATTGGTCCTACGTTAAGAAAGGGAGTTATATTGTGCCCGGATGAAATTATTTTAAGAATGGATTCAGATGATATTATGCATCCACAAAGAATAATGAAACAACTTGATTTTATGGATAAAAATAAAGATTGTCCATTATGCGGAACTCAAATTTTATTGTTTAAAAATAATTTAAATTATATTCAAAGTAAAACTAATCATCCTAATTATGAATGGAAAGATTATATTAAAATGAAATTAAAGCCTCATTGGTTAATGAATCATCCTACATTTTGTTTTAGAAAATCAAAAATATTAGAAGTAGGAAATTATGAAGCTAATATAAAATCAATGTATGAAGATTTTTATTTAATATTAAAAGTAATGAAAAAATATGGAAAGATTTACAATATGAAAGAGGCTCTTCTATTTTATAGATTACATGAAAATCAATTGACTCATAATGGTGGAAAAGAAGGTCGTTCATATTGGAATAAGATAAGAAATGATGCTATAGAAGAATTAATTAATAGTTAAACTGAATATTTAGATAACACTACGGGAGGAATCAGTATTTTTTTAAGTTTTTCTAATTTTTTATAACATTTGTTTATAGTTACTTCACTAATTTCACTATGAGTATTTACTTGTTTTTTTGTAATATTTAAATTACAACATTGTGCGACAAAATATACTATTCCTGCTGCGACAGAATGTGGTGTATTTTCCGGTATTAAATCATTTTTTTCTATTTTATGAGCTACAAATTTGCATAATTTAGTTAATTCTGAATTAATATTCAATCTACTACAATATCTTTCTATAAATGATATAGGTTTAGTTTGATAAAATCTAGTTTTATTTTCTCCAAATTTATCAGTTTCATTTTTTTCTAACAAATGACCTGCGTTTTTACATCCTTTTGTAGCAGCTGTAGGGTCTAAATTGAATATAGTAGCTATTTCTTTTGCGGTTCTTGGATAATTATTCATTCTACAAGAAATATACACTGAAGCTGCGATTACACCATCTCTATTAAATCCCCTGAATGTTCTCATTTCTGATATTTTTTTATGTTGTCTTAATGCTTCATCTTGAATCATTTTAGGAATTCCGCTAATTTTTGACATAGCTTTAATTCTTTCAAATTCATCATATTGAGATTTTTCTTTATACGGCATTGATTGCCATTCAGTATATCTTCTTATTTTTCTCATTTCATATGACGACCTACTTCCACATATTACTTTACAACCATATGATGATTGTTTTAATAAGGGATTTATTGGCATCCCGCATCTAGTTGGATCTACTGAATTATTATCATCTGCTCCATAATATCTCCATTCAGCTGTTTCATCTAATGAATCTTTATACATAACTCCACATTTATTATTGGTGCAAGTTAAATATTTTGACTCAGAATAAGATAATGGACTAGAACATAGTTCGCATATTTCTCTACTTTCTATTTTTTGTTTTGAATATAAAAGTTCCATACTATTACCTCTTTCTCTAGCCATTTCATTATCAAATGCTTCCCATAATTTAGTTTTATTTCTTTTAGTTTTAATCTTTTTTGTAGTATTTTTTACACTACTATTAGACATTATTAAAATAATTATTATAAGTTACTTTTAATTCAATTTTAATATATATATTTATCATATATGGGTAATAAAGTAAGCACTTCAAATAAAGATAATTTACCACAACAATCTGATAATAATACCGATAACATTGTTAAACATATTAATCATATTGCCGCAAACTATATATACAATATGACTTTTGATGATTTAGTTAAATTAGATAAACCAGAATATTGTGAAAAGATTGCTATATTAACAGGAAAAGCAATAAAAAATAATTTAAAAGATTTAGAAATTAGTTATTTAGTTCAAAAAATAAAAAATGGAAAACCATTATATCATGTAGCAAAGACAAATGTGGTTCCTCTTCAAAAAGAAAAAATTAATGACTTGGATATTTCCAATAAATTTTTAAAAACTCAGGCGTGTAAAGGTATAGGAAAATATTATGTTAAATTAGCACACGTTTTTGCTACAATAGTAAAAGCTGTAAATCCCTTATATATGTATAAAGATATAAATGGAATACAACAAGTAGAAAGTTTAATTAATAAAAATAAGATTTCTGATGTATATAAACCAACATTAAAAACAGGATTATTTAATATTTGTTCAAGAAGAATTCAAGAATTAAAACCTACTGAACATACTGAAAATAGAATTACTATAAAACGAAATAATTGTTCTTCAAATATTAAAAATAATAAGGATAATATTTTAATGGTAGGTGGAGCTGAAGTAGCAGTTGGAAATAGTATTCCTGATATTATTCCTATTCTAGAAGAATCGAATATTAATAAAATAGATGAATCTACATCAACTGAAGATGATATGCCAAAAATAATAGAAGCTCAACCATACAAACAAGTAATTTCTGATTCTGAAATGCCTCCAATAAATATAAATAAAATTAAAGAAAACGAAGTTATGTTACCCAGTGCTGTAATAGAAACTAAATCATTATCAGATGAACCCGGTATAAAGGAATTAGAAAAATTATATTATGATGAAATAAATTTAAAAGATAATCAGATTAAATTTGATAAAATGAGTAAAGAATCAAATGAAGAATATACAAAACATTTATTTTTATTTTATACCACATTTACAGGTAAAAAACAATTCCCTAAAAAAGGTGATTTAGATGAATTTGGAGAACAAGTTCCTTTAATTAAATCATTTTCTGATATTCAACTTAAAGATTTTCATAATCAAGAATTATGCACAGACCCAGAATCTAAATGGAATAAATCTTATACTGGAAACCCTAGTGATAAATTATTTGCAACATATGCTTCTCATTTAAAAAACATGATTAATAAAACTAAAAAGTATGAAAATAAATTAATAGATATTTTGAGAGAAATATTTGAATACGACTTAACACATCCTAGTAAAACAATTACTATTAATCCAAAAATGAATGAAGAAATATTAAATAAAGATATTATACCAAAAACTAGAAAATTAATAACTGAATTATATATTAATTGTGAAAAAGATTATCAAAAAGGGTTATCTATATTTGAAGCTATAATAAAATCAAAAATGATTGATTCTACAATAAATAAAGTTGAAAAACTTAATAAATTAGGAGATAAATTAATAGGAGCTGATACTAAAGAACTTCAAAATTCAATAGAATAATAAATATAATATTTATTAAATATATTTAAACATTTTAATAAATATTAGTAGAAATGGAAGTAGAAATGTCTACTAATAATTATAGATTTTTAGATAAAGAAAATATAAATAATACTTTAAATAAAATTACAGATGATATTGATAATATGACAACTATGATAGAAAATAATGTTCATACCAATATGGAACAATTTTATGTTGGATGGAAAAAATTTGTTTTTAAAGAAAATATTATTAATATAGCAGTAGGTATGATTATTGCTCATTCATTTAAAAATACAGTAAATAGTATGGTAATAGATTTGATAATGCCTATTATAATAGGATTAGTTGTTGGCACTAATGTTGAAAATTTATTTGTTGTTTTAAAAAGAGGAGAAAATATAAGAAATAGAACTTATATTACTCTTAAAGAAGCAAAAGAAGATGGCGCTGTGACATTTAATTATGGATTATTTATAAACATATTTTTTGATTTGATTTTTGTCACTTTATGTTTATATACAGCTTTAAGAGCAACATATAAAATAAAAAGTAATTTAAACAAAAAAATAATGAAAAAACGTTTATCTAATAATTAAATCATTGACTTATGTTGTTTATTTTTTTTATTAAATCATTACTATATATCACTCCAGAAGGTTTATAACTCTCTATAGGTTTATAATTCTTTTTCTTTAATATAGATTTTGTAGTCTTAGATTTATCTTTTAATGAAAATAATGAAGAGTTAGGGTCATTACTATTACCTCCATTATTTTGTTTTTTCTTTATAAGATTTCCAAATCCGTCTATTTTCATACCAGTTTCATCTTTTATTTTTTGTCTTTGATAATCAGGTATATAATGTTTCCAAGATATAAATAATAAATTAGGATATGTATATTTTGTTTGAAATCCATTTTCTTCTAATGTTTTAATTAAATATGCGGTGCAAGCTCCAACATCATATTTTGGAGTTCCTAATATAAATTCAGGAATAATAAAAAAACAATATTCATCATTATTTCTCTGCTTAGATGCGAATTTTATTTTTTTATGAACTCTAGATAATATTTTTTGATATACTTTAAGTTTATTTTGAAAATTAGTTTTTTTATTACTATATAATTCATCTAAATTTAGTTTTTCTCTAAATTCTTTATTATCCATATTAATTTGTTATTAGAAAAAAAACTTTAAAAAATAACAATATTATTATATAATGATTAAACATTTAGTTTTACCTAGTGCTGGATATAAAATATTAAACTTAATAGGAGCATTATATGAATTGCATAATAATAATTTTTATAATTTACATAAGATTGAAAGTATTTATGGTGTTTCAGCGGGTTCTGTTATAGGTGCTGTCTTATGCTTAAAGCCTGATTGGGATGATATAATTAAATACTGTATAGAACGTCCTTGGGAAAAATGTTTTAATTTTGATACGAATGATTATTTAAATATTATAGATAAAAAAGGAATAATAGGAATAGATATGTTAAAAAATTTTATAAATCCTTTTTTTGAATGTAATGATTTAAATCTAGATACATTAACATTAAAAGAATTATATGATTTTACTAAAATTAACTTAAATGTATATGCTGTTAATACTGATACTTTTAAATCAGAACATTTTAATCATATTATTTGTCCAGATATGAAATTAATTGAAGCAATATATATGTCATCATCTATGCCTTTTGTATTTAAACCAATATATAAAAATAATATTTGTTATATAGATGGAGGATTAGATATATCTTATCCAATAAACGAGTGTATTGATAATGAAAAATGTAATATTAATGAAATATTTTCAATGAATATGACTGACAGTAATGAAGATACATTAAAAATATTAGAAAAAGATGATGTTTTTACATATTTTTATAAATTATTTATAAAATTACATCATTGTAATATTAGAGATAAATATACAAAAAATCCTTATCACATGGATATTTTAGCCGATATTACTAATTTAAAAGATGCTTCTAAAATTATTACAGATGAAAATACAAGAAAAAAATGGATAGATTATGGTATTAATTTTAGTAAAGAATGGTTAAAAACATTAGATTAATATTGATTCTAAAAACTGTTCTAAATTCTCAAAAGTTGGTTTAGCTTCAAATTCAACTACTTGCGTATCTTTAATAAGTATGATAGTAGGAAATCCATCTATTTCTTTACTATATGTTTTTTCAAAATCAGCAAGTAAGTCTGCGTTTTGTTTATCTTCTATGTTTTTGAATACTACTGTATAATTGTTAATAGTTTTATTATTATATTTATCTTTTAATTCATTCCATATAGGAACTATCTTTTTAGAATATGGACACCAATTTGCTCTAAATAAATATAAATCAGCATAATTTTTATTTTGATTTTCAGAAGATATAAATTCATTATTTTCAACATATTCTGGGTTCATT
>TARA_B100001093_G_scaffold191295_1_pt1 | contig 14131 bp, 13 predicted proteins | sample TARA_B100001093 | Tara Oceans TARA_B100001093 (sample SAMEA2623116) | marine metagenome | biome: marine biome (ENVO:00000447); feature: surface water layer (ENVO:00002042); material: "saline water (ENVO:00002010), including plankton (ENVO:xxxxxxxx)" | depth 5 m
CAATTTTTTTTTTTTTACTAATTTTATTCTTCCTGCACTACTCAAATCTGAAGTAACATAAACATTTTTAATATTCTTTAGTTTAATTTTTTTAAAACTATTCAAAATTTCTTTTTTAAAATTATTTTCTAAATTTTTTTTCATTTTTGTCTAAGAATTTTTTTGCCATTAAAAATTGATGAGGAGCAATAAATCTTTTTTTTGTAAGAGAGAAACTTTTATTTGGTTGTTTATTATCTTCATACTCTTTTATTATCTTTTTTGCAAAATTTATTAAGTAATTTTTATCAGAAGAAATTTTTCTTAAATTTAAATATTTGATCTTATTTGGTTTCTTAAAAAAAGATTTGTTAATATTTACAAGAGCTACATACCCACTATCAAGTAATTTTTTTTCTAAAATTTTAATCATAGACCACAATATCTTATTATTATTTATAAGAGGATAAGGTGTTTGGATGAATTTTTTTTTATAATCATTGCAAATATCAATTATTGGATTAATTATCTTCCAGTAATCTTTATGATATGGTTCCGGTAAGGGCCAAATTTCTTTATCAAGACAGAAATCAAAATGTCCATAATGTATTCCATAAATATAATTAAAACCTATATCTTTAATTAATATTTTTTCTAGGTTTTGATAACCTTTTTTTGTCTCAATAATAGGAATTATTGGTATATCTAATTTTTCATAAACATATTTAATTTCAGTAAAATTTTCAGTTTTAGGCAAAAAAATTCCTCTTAATTTAAGTTTTTCTTTTTTTGCTTTTTTTAATACTTTAATGTCATTATTAAAATAATCACTCTTAATTGAATTTATTCTTAAAAAACATTTTTCTAAATTTATGTTGTTTTTTGATAGATAAATTATTCCATCCCGACATCTTTTTTTAAGTTCGATTGTTTTTTTTTTTGAAAATAGATTTTGTGCACTATCTTCCATATCAAGTATTAAAGTAAATTTTTTATCATCTAATAATTTGCTTAAAACTTTGTATCTTAATAGAGAAAAATATTGCAAAAATTTAATATTAATCATAGTAATTTTATTTTACATTAGAGACAATGGATAACAATTTATATATTAATAAAAAGAAAAAAATATCTGAAAAAAAGTTGCTTGAGAGATATTTTGATAAACTTTGGCCACTTAACAGAAGTTTAACTGGGAACGATGTAAGAAAAACACATAAGATATTATCTGAAATTATTCCATTAAAAACTTATGAAATAAAATCTGGTACAAAAGTTAATGATTGGATTGTCCCAAAAGAATGGAATGTAAAAAGTGCAACGTTAAAAGACTCTTTAGGTAATAATATTTTAGATTTTAAGGAAAATAATTTACATTTAATGGGTTACTCAATTCCATTTAAAAAAAAATTAAAAAAGAAAGATCTTTTAAAAAATCTCCATTATTTAAAAGATATGCCAAAAGCAATTCCTTATAAAACATCCTATTATAAAAAAAAATGGGGACTATGTTTAAATTTTGAGCAATTTAGAAAACTTAAAGATAAATATTACTTCGTAGACATTGATACTGAATTTAAAAATGGATCAATGACAATGTCAGAGTATTACTTACCAGGAAAAGTAAAAAAAGAAATTTTAATTCATACTTATACTTGCCATCCATCTTTAGCTATAAATGAACTTTCTGGTCCATTAGTTACAGCTTTTTTAGCTAAAGAAATTAAAAAGATAAGTAACAGGTATTTTTCTTACAGATTTGTTTTTGTCCCTGAAACAATAGGTGCGGTAGCTTTTTTATCAATGAAAGGAAATTATTTAAAAAAAAATTTAGTTGCAGGGTATATATGTAATTGTGTTGGTCATAACTCTCAAATTACCTACAAAAAAACAAAAAAAGGATCAACTTTAGCAGATGTTGCTGCTGAATATGTCTTGAAAAAAGTTATAAAATTTAAAAAGAAAATTATTAATTTTTCACCCTCCGGAAGTGATGAAAGACAATATTGTTCATTAGGCTATAATTTGCCTGTTGGTTCGTTAATGCGGGTGCCATATGGAAAATATAAAGAGTATCACACATCACTAGATAATAAAAAAATAATTAGTTTTGAGTCTATGATTGGAACAATTCAAATTTATAAAAAGATATTTAAATTTATTGAAAAAAATTATATTAAATTAGAAAATAAAAAAAAGAAGCCAAAAGAAAAAATTAAAAAATATCATTATAATGTTGTTACTAAAGGTGAGCCTTTTCTTACAAAATATAAGATTCTTTACAAAACTAAAAATCATGCAATAGCAGATAAATTGACGCTAGCAACTAAATGGCTTATACATTTTTCAGATGGCTTTAATAGCTTAGACAAAATTTCTAAATTAAGTAAAATAAATATTTCAATTTTAAAAAATTCACTTAATACATTGATAAATAAAAAAATAATTAAAAAAGTAAAAAATAAATCTATTTAACTTTATAATTTTATAGATTAAATTTTTTATTTATCTCTGTATTTAAGTTTAATAATATAAGTATCGAAATAAAAGAATATGAGTAATTCTACATTAAAAAAATTAAAAAAAATGGGATTTAAGAAAAATCCATTAGATGAAAGTAAGATTAATCAACTAGATGAAATGGGCTACTGTTTACTGGAACCAAGTAAATCAATTATGAGTCATCTAGGTAAAGATTTAGAATATATGAGAAAAAAAATAGATGATCTTCTTGAAAAAGAAGGGGAACTTTCTGGATATGAAGGAAGGGAAGAATTTTATAAAAAGGGCAAAAGGTTTGAACCAATAGCTTCTCGTTTGGGAAATTTACCAAATAAAGATAAAGTTTTTATGAACTTTGTAATGCTACCTGAACTTTTGTGGTCTTCATTTCATGTAATCAAAAAAGATATAATGTTATCAAGTTCAAATTTTAGAGAACCACTTAAAGGATCGGGCCAACAAAGACTTCATATAGACTGGAATCCATTAAAAGAAAATTCTAGTGATTATGAATGTGTTGTTGCAATGATGTATCTAGATAAATCTGAAATAGATAATGGAGCAATTAAAGTTGTTCCGAGATCACATAAATTAATTGGTTACCCTGATAAATACTGCAATCCTTATTTAGAACACAAAAAAAGTATAACCATTGAGGCGGATGCAGGATCTATAATTATTCTTAATTCCAATTTATGGCATCGTGGTTCTGAGAATGTTTCAGGAAAAAGAAGGAGGATTATAAATGCCTCTTATAGAAGTAGAAATTTAAAACAAGGTCTTAACCAAAAAATGTATATTAATGATAAAATCAAAAAAAATCTAAATGACGAAGAAAAATATTTTTTAAAAATTAGAGACAAGGATCTAAATCAGGAAGAAAAAATTTATGGTCCAGGGAATAATTATAGAGATTGGCTTGTCAATAATCCAAAATTTAATTACTCTAAATCAAAAGATATTAGAATTAAACATATATAAGTATATTACAAATAAATCTTAAAAGTGAATATAGATCAAATAATCAAAAAGAAAAATTTATTTATAATTGCTGAAGCTGGCAATAATCATGAAGGTAATTTTGATAGAGCTGTTAAAATGATATATTCAGCCTCGGAGTGTGGGGCAGATGCAATAAAGTTTCAAACATTTAAAACTAAAAATTTTGTATCAAATCTCTATAAAAAAAAATCTATAAATAAATTAAAAAATTTTGAATTGACTTATAATCAATTTCACAAGCTCTCACAAATAGCAAAAAAAAAAAATATTATCTTTATTTCAACACCACTAGATATTGAAAGTGCATTCTTTTTAAATAAAATTCAAAATGTATTTAAAATTGCTTCTGGAGATAATGATTTCTATGATTTAATTGATCTTATTATTTCATTTAACAAAAAAACTATTATTTCTACTGGTATTACAGATATTGAGAATTTAAAAAAAATTCATAGAAAATTTAAAGCTAAATTTAAAAAAAATATTAAAAAAAAATTATCTTTTTTGCATTGTGTGACAGATTATCCTGTACCAAATGAGTTTATAAATTTAAATTCTATTCTTTATTTGAAAGAAAAATTTCCAGAAATAGATATTGGATACTCAGATCATTCTTTAGGTAATCTTGCATGTTTAGGAGCTGCCACAATGGGTGCAAAGATTCTAGAAAAACACTTTACATTAGATAAAAATTTATCCTCATTTAGAGATCATAAATTGTCTGCAGATCCTAAAGAATTAAAAAATTTAATAATTGATGCACATAAAATAACAAAAGCTAAAGGTAAATATGGTAAATTTATCCTACCTAATGAAAAAAAAAATTTACTAGTTGCTAAAAGATCATACTTTTTAACTCAAGATTTATTTAAAGATGATAAACTAACAAAAAAAAAATTAATTATGCTAAGACCAAGAAAAAAATTTTCTTATATAAATGAAATAATTGGAAAGAAAATTAATCAAAATTTAAAGAAAGGAAAAATGATTAAAAAAAAATATTTATATGATTGAAATTTTTAAAATTTTATTTGGAAAAAATGTGTATTGGTTAAATAGTTTCATCTTTAAGTATCTTTTAAGGTTTAAAAAAACAAAAATAGGAAAAAATTTTTATTCAGAAGGTAGGATAAAAATTTCAACTCCAAACAATATTTATAATAATTTAATTATAGGAGACAATGTCTTGATAATGGGAGATGTTGAATTTTTATTGAGAGGAAATGGAAAAATTTTTATAGGTAATAACGTTAAAATAGATAACCATGTGAGACTTTTAGCAGCTAACGATGCAAAATTAGAGATAAAATCTAACACTAACATTGGAAAGGCTACAGTAATTAATTCTGGTGCAGATATAACTATTGGAGAGAATGTATTGATTTCAGGAAATTGCTATATTCAGAGTTCATCTCATTCTTTTAAAAAAGATAATTTAATAAAATCTCAAAAACATGAACATGAAAAAATTGAAATTGAAAATGACGTTTGGTTAGGAGCTGGTTCTATTGTTTTAAAAGGTATTAAAGTTGCCAAAGGAACAGTATTAGGAGCTAATTCTTTGCTAAATATTGATACAGATGAGAATAGTATTTTTGCAGGTAGTCCGGCTAAAAAGATTAGTTCAAGAAATTAGAAATTTATGAATTATCATTTTCAAAATTTTATAAAAAAAAATCAAAAAATAATTAAAATATTTGGTTCAGAAAAAAAAATAATTTTAGTTGATAGAGGAAGATTTAGTAATGCTATTTATGCCATCTATCTAGCGAAGATATTTAATGATAAATTTAATTTAGATTGCATTATATTATCAGATAAAGATAATAACTCTGATATAATTAAATTTTACAAAAGTTTTGGTTTTAATAAATTTATTAAAATTTTTAATTATAAAAAAATTATATTTTTAAATATTATTGTTAGTATCTATATATTTTTTTATACTATAATTTTATTTTTTTTATCTTATTTGAGAGGTTTTCAATGGATGATTGATAATCTCAAATTTAAAGATATTTCAATTGGTGATTTAATTTATGATACATACATTAGAACTGATCATAAATTTTTACATCCAAAGTTTGATATTAAACTATTAAATATATTTTTTAAAACTCTTTACAGGGTTCACAGAATAGAAAAAGTATTTTGTGAAAATAAGATAAAATCTGTAATTGTTGGAACATATACCTATGCTTATAATGAGGCATTATCAATTAGAATCGCAATTAAAAAAAAAATAAATGTTTTAGAAGCAGGTGGAAATATTTTATTTAATTACACATCTGAAGTTATAAAAAAAGGAAATGACTATTCATTAGTAAAAAAAAATTTTAGTAAAATTAACAAAATTGCAAAAAAAGATGTACTTAATAAGTTTTTAATTAAAAGAGTCAATGGAAAATTAGATTTAAAACATACAAGAAATATAGATATAAAAATTCAAAATAACTATAAAAAATTTACTAAAACAAAATTTTTTGATAAACTTAAAATAAATAAAAAAGAGATTAAAAAGATTATATTATTTGCTAGTCATAAATTTTCAGAGTCACCTCATGCTAAAGGTAAGCTAATTTTTAGAGATTATTATGATCACTTTAAAAAAACCCTTCAATTTGTTGCAAATACTGATCAAAAAAATAATTTATGGTTATTTAAACCTCACCCATCATCAGGTGAATTTCATGAGAATAATATTGTTGCTAGAGAAATAAAAAAAATAAACAACTCGAGGATTTTATTATGTCCAAAATATTTAAGCTCTAGTGAATTATCAAAATTTTGTGATTTAGTTATTACCTCAAGAGGAACAATAGGTTTAGAATTTGCATCGCAAGGAAAACCCTCATTAATTGCTGGCAATACAGTTTATTCAGATAGAAATTTAACGTTACAGCCAAAAAATCAAAAAGAATATTTTGATATTTTAAAAAATTTACATGAAATTAAACCATTAAGCCCAAAAAATACCCTTTTAGCAAAAAAAATTCTTTATTATCTAGAAAATTTTAAGCTAGACATGAACAATAGTGATATTGCACTTACTTTAGAGGAGGAATTAAAAGCTAAAAAAGATTATTTTAAATATTTAAATATAAAACTTTCTAAAAAAAAATTTAAAGAAGATATATATTTTAAACAATTAAAAAAAAATATTGATCTTCTATTTAACAGTTAAAATTAATGAATTGTATAGTTCAAGCTAGAATGTCATCAAGAAGATTGCCAGGTAAAGCTTTTAAAAAAATCAATAATATACCAATGCTTGAAATACTATTAGATAATTTAAAAAAAAATAGCAGGATTAATAATATTGTAGTTGCAACATCAAGAAATCAAGAAGATAAAAAAATTGTAAATTATTGTAAAAGAAAAAAGATAGATTATTACCAAGGGCCATTACATAATGTATTTGAAAGAATATTTCTATGCGCTAAATATTTTAAATTTGATTATTTTATGAGAATTAGTGGAGATAGTCCCTTTATAGATAATAAAATTATCAACAAAATTATTTTAATACAATCAAAAAAAAAAAATTATGATGTTTACACAAATGTTTTTCCAAGATCCTTTCCTAAAGGCCAATCAGTTGAAATAGTTAAAACTTCAATAATGGAAAATATAAAATCAAAATTAACAAAATCACAAAAAGAACATGTAACAAAATATTTTTATGAAAATAAAAAAAAATTTAAGATTTTAAATTTCTCAAATTCAACTAATTTGTCAAAAAAAAATTTATCAATTGATTATAAAATAGATTTAATTAAATTTCGTAAAATTTTTCAAGAAAATGACTTAAAGAAATATTATTCATTTATTAAATTATTAGAATTAAAAAATTGCTATGAAAAAAATTAAAGTTGGTATTATTGGGCTTGGTGTTGGTTATAAACATTTTGAAGCATATAAGTTTTCAAAATATGCGGATGTAAAAAAAGTTTCTGATTTTAGTAAAAAAAAAATTGATAATTTTAAAAAAAAATTTCCAAAAATATCGACAACGAATAATGCAAGTGATTTAATCAAAGATCCAAACATAGATTTAGTCTCTATAGCGAGCTATGACGAGTTTCATTTTGAGCAGATAAAAGAATGTATTAAATATAAAAAAAGTATATTTGTTGAAAAACCAGCCTGTTTAACTTCAAAAGAATTAAATAAGATGGAAAAAATGATTAATAAAAATCAAATTAATATTGAAAGCAATTTTGTTTTAAGAACAACAGAATTTTTTAAAAAAATTTCAAAAATTTCAAATATTAAATCAAATTTATATTATTTAGAAGCTGACTATTTATGGGGAAGATACAGAAAATTATTTGGCTGGAGAAAGAATACAAAAAATTTCTCCCTTATACTTGGGGGTGCTATTCATATGATAGATTTAATATGTTGGATTTTGAATATGTATCCTTCCCATGTTACAACATATTCCAATAATATTGCACTCAAGAATACTAATTTTAAAAAAGATACTTTTTTTTTAATAATTTTAAATTTTAGAAATGGATTAATTGCAAAAATTTCATTTAATTCAAATACAAATACAAAACATTTTCACCAAGTGAAATTTTATTTCAAAAATAAAAGCATATTTCACACACCACAAGGAACAAATGTTTTTGTTAAATCACAAAAAATAAATAATAAAATTGGCAAATATCCTGATAAAAAAAGGAGAAAAGATTTAATAGGTGATTATGTTAAAAGATTATATAAAACCAATTCTAGTTTTAAAAAAAACACACTTTTATTCAATGTAATGAAAATTTGCTTCGCTGCAATAATGTCAGAAAAGCAAAAAAAGGTAATAAAAATAAATTATGGAAGAAATTAAATTTTCAAAAAATAATATTTATAAAAAAGATATTAAAGAAGTTGAAAAAATATTAAAATCTGGATGGTTGACTCACGGTAAATACTCAAAATATTTCGAGAATGATTTTAGTAAATTTACAGGATCAAATTACTCTTCTCTTGTTTCAAATTGCACTGCTGGACTACATTTAGCATGCCAAGCTCTAGGATTCAAAAAAAATGATGAAGTCATAGTACCCGCTCAGACTCATGTGGCCACTGCTCATGCGGTTGAATACACTGGTGCTAAAGTAGTATTCGCAGATATCAATCTTTATGATGGCAACATAAACATCGATAGCATTAAGTCTAATATTACAAAAAAGACTAAAGGAATTATTATTGTTCATTTTGCTGGCTATCCATGTGAAATGAATGAAATTCTTAAAATTTGTAAAAAGTATAACTTAAAACTTATTGAAGATTGTGCGCATGCACTTGGCACTTATTATAAAAATAAACATGTGGGAAATTTTGGTGATGCTGGGGTTTTTTCGTTTTATCCAACAAAACAAATAACCACAGGAGAGGGAGGGATGGTTATTACAAGTTCAAAAAAAATATACAATTCAGTAAAACAAAACAAAGCATTTGGAATTGATACTGATATCAAAGATAGAAAAGTACCTGGTTTATATAACGTCAATTCTCTAGCTCTTAATTTTAGACTTACAGATTTTCAGGCATGTCTAGGATACTTCCAATTGAAACGATATAAAAAGGAATTAATTCAAAGAAAAAAAATAGCCAAGAACTATTGTAAACTTCTTAAAAAAAGTAAACAAGTTAGTTTTCATAATTTTATGAATAATGCTTCCTATTTTATTTTTCCAATTTTTTTAAAAAAGAAATTTAAAATGAAATTAATAAATCTTTTCAAAAAAAACAATGTTGGTTTTAGTATTCATTATGCTAGACCAGTTAATTTGATGAACTTTTATAAAGCTAGAACAAAAGAGTGTAAGAATGCAAAAAAATTTTCTGACGAAACTATTTCTTTACCTTGTCATTCTGATATTAATTTAAAAAAAATCAAAGCAATTACAAATTTAATCGATAAAATTTAAATAGATGAAAAAAATATTATTAATTGGTGGTTGTGGTTTTATAGGTCATAACTTAGCTATTCATCTAAAAAAATTAAATTTTGATGTAACTATTGTAGACGGATTAAGTGTAAATAATTTATATAGTTTTAAAGATAATATAGGCAACAACGAGTTCTACAGGACAGTCTTAAATAACAGACTCGATTTATTAAATGAGAATAATATTAGTTTCCAAATTACAGATGCAAGAGATTATCATGCATTAAGTAAATTAATTAGTAGTTATAAGCCAGATTTTATAATTCATTTAGCCGCAGTATCACATGCAAATAAATCTAATAAAGATCCTCACTCTACTTTTGATCACAGTTTAAGAACCTTGGAGAATGCCCTTGATGCAAGCAGATCTGTAGGAGCACATTTTATTTATTTATCGTCAAGTATGGTTTATGGAAATTTTGATGGCGAAACTGTAGAGGAAGATAGATTGCTTAATCCTATCGGAATTTATGGAACACTTAAGATGTGTGGAGAGTATATCGTAAAATCATATAATCAAGTTTTTGATTTACCATATACTATTATAAGACCTTCAGCACTTTACGGTGAAAGATGTGTTAGTAGAAGAGTTGGACAAATATTTATAGAAAATGCAATTAGAGGTCAAAAAATAATAATTAATGGTGATGGAAGTGAAAAACTAGATTTTACTTATATAAAAGATTTTATTCAGGGAATAGCTCTCTGTATAAATAGTAAAAATGCTAAAAATCAAATTTTTAATCTGACCTATGGCGAAGGTAGAAGTATTAATCAGTTAATTGAAATACTGAAAAAAGAATTTCCCTCTATTGAAATAGAAACAAAGGACAGAGAAAAATTCACACCCGAAAGAGGAACTCTTAGTGTTGAGAAAGCAAAAAAACTTTTAGATTATAAACCATCATATCCTATAGAAAAAGGTTATATTGAATATATAAATTGGTATTCAAATTTCTTCAAAGACAAATTTAAAAAATAAGGTGCAAAAATTTTTAATACTACTAAAAAATCGTGAAAAATTTTTTTTATTATTTATTTTTTTAGGAGCGTTTGTTTTATCTATAGTTGAAACTTTGAGTCTTGGATCATTAGCTGGATTTGTAATGGTTATCTCAGATCCGGAAATGTTAATTAGTAAATTACCAAATGGAGATTTTAAAGCCTATGTTTCTTCACTTAAAATTAATGACTTTATTTTATATTCTTCAATTCTGTTAATAGTATTATTTATTTTAAAAAATATCTTTATTCTTGGTTTTAATTATCTCTCACTTTTGGTCGAGAGAAATATTTTATTAAATTTATCAAACAGACTACTTTTATCATACTTAAATCAACCTTATCTTTTTCATGTAAGAAATAACCCAAGCAAGCTTATAAATTCAATAATTTCAGAAACAGCACGAGGAATTTCTTTTATATTCACATCTCTTAATATGATAAGGGAAATCTTGGTCTTAAGTCTGTTATTTGTTTCTACAATATTTATTAATTATCAACTTTCTTTAATAATTTTAGCAACAATGGGTCTAGCTTCAATCATATTCTTTTTTTTAATGAAAAATGTTCTTGCAAGCTTGGGTGTCAAATCTAAAACATATTCTGAGGAAAGATTAAAAAATCTATCAGAAATATTTGGCATAATAAAAATCATTAAGCTTTATGGAGCTTCTGAATATTTTCAAAAAATGTTCAATATTACAAATATTAGAAAAATAAAAGCTGAACAATTAAATAGATTTATTGGATTTATTCCTAGATCGTTTCTTGAAATATTGGCAATTCTTACAATTTCGTTTGTTACCTACTATTTTATTTATAATGATTATAGTATTAAAAATATTATTCCAATTTTAACATTGTTAGCAATATTACTAGTAAGGTCTATACCTGCCTTCGGTGTACTAAATGTGAGTGCTTCAGTGTTACAGTATCATAAGCAGTCGATGATAAATATTGTTAAAGAATTTGAAAAATACGAATTAATTGAAAGTCAAAATAAGCAGAAAAATATTTCAAATAATTTTGTTGAAAACATAGATATTGAAAATTTATCTTTTTCCTACCCAAATTCTCAACATGATGTTTTAAAAAACATTAACTTAAAAATAAGCAAAAGTGAGTGTATTGGATTAATTGGAGGATCAGGATCAGGCAAAAGTACATTAATTGATATTATATTAGGACTTTATTCACCTAAACAAGGCACGGTATTGATTAATAAAAAAGCAGATGATTCACTTCATGAAAATTACCCTGATAAGATTGGATATGTTCCTCAGGATGTTTATTTAACCGATGACTCAATAAGAAATAATATTGCATTAGGTGTAAATAAAAACTTAATCGATGATAAAAAAATTTTTGAAATAATAAAATTACTTAAATTAGATCAACTTATTTTAGAGTCTGAAAAAGGAATAGATACAATTGTTGGAAATAGGGGAATTAAGCTGTCTGGTGGTCAAAGACAGAGAATTGGAATTGCAAGAGCAATTTATAAAGATCCCCAAATTTTAATATTAGATGAGGCAACCAATGCATTGGATTATGAGTCCGAGAAAGATATTTTAAACTCATTGATTAAAAACAAACAAAACAAAATAATAATAATTATTAATCATAGAGTTAATATGTTAAAAAATTGTGATCGAGTTTTAGTTGTCAAAAATGGAATGATAATTGAGAATGATAAATTAGATAACTTGAGCAAAGACAATTTAAATTGAGAAATTTGAAGTTAATTTAAAAATATTTATAATACAATATAATGACTAAAAAAAAATTCTTAGACCCTAATATTAAAAACAAATCAAAAACAGTAGAAAAAAAAATACAATTTTTCAAATTTGAGGGAGCAATGTTACCTTTGCCAACAGAAATAGAGATCAGTGAGTCAGGAACTTGTAACAGATCTTGTTCATTTTGTCCCAGAAGTGCCCCAGGCTTTGAAGATAAAAAAGAATTTATTAGCAATATCTTACATGAAAAGTTATGCAGAGAACTTAAAGAATTAAGCTACAAAGGTACAATTAGATATAGCGGTTTTGTTGAACCCTTAATTGATAAAAATATTTTTAATTTAGTTAATATGGCTAGAAATTATTTGCCAGAATGTAATATTGAAATGGTCACAAACGGAGATCCTTTGAATTTAAAAAGGTTAAATAAACTTTTCGAAAACGGCTTAAATAGAATATTAATTAGTGCTTACGATGGAAAAGAGGAGGCTCAAAAATTAGAGGATTTGTGTTTGAGTGCAAAATTAACTCAAGAGCAGTACATAGTAAGACATAGATATTATTCTGAAGACCAAGATTTTGGTATAACATTAAGTAATAGATCAGGTTTAATGGAAAACGCTGAATATAAGATTGTATCTTTAAAAGAACCACTTAAAAAACCTTGTTATATTCCCTCATATACTTTTTTTTTAGACTACCAAGGTGATGTACTGATGTGCCCTCATGATTGGGGAAAAAAAGTCATACTAGGAAATTTGAATAATAATAAACTTTTAGACATATGGTTTAGCAAAAAATCAGTTAAAATTAGACAAATGTTAAATAATTCTAATAGGAATTTTAAACCCTGTAATGTTTGTGATGTTGAGGGTACACTAATGGGTGAAAAGAATGCGGGATTTTTCAGCTTATGATAAGAAAAGTCTTAATATTAGGAGGAAGTTCTGACATTGGTAAAGAGACAGTAAACTATTATTTAAAAAAAAATTGGAAAGTTTTTTGTCATTTTAATAAAAATAATTATTCTTTTAAAAACAATAATTTACAAACATTTAAGTTAGATTTTTTATCTTCTTCAAAAATTATAGAGAAAAAAATTAATAATATTAAAAAAGTTAAATTTGATGCAATAGTTAATTTAGTAGGTTTTATAGATAACAAAACTTTCTCAAATTTTCAAATCAACGATTTAGAAAAATCGATAAGAGTAAATTCAATTATCCCAATGTATATTATTAAAGAGTTATCCTCTTCAATGGTGAGGAATAAATTTGGAAGAATTTTACAAACTTCCAGTATTGGAGTGAAATTTGGAGGTGGAAAAAATACATTTAATTACTCGATTTCTAAAAAGGTTAATGAATTTATTCCTAGAGATAACAAAATTTGGGCAGCTAATAATGTTCTAATGAATACTCTTGTCATAGGAGTGACTAACACTAAAATTCATAACAAAATTGCGAAAAAAAATCTTAATCTTAGAAAAAAATTAATTCCCATGAAAAGATTTGCAACGACCCTAGAAATAGCAAGATATATCTATTTTCTTACCTCTGAAGAAAATACGTATATTACAGGTCAAGTTTTAAATATTAGTGGTGGAGAATAAAAAATCTAGTCTTTGATTAATAATCGACAAGTATAATCTATTCTGTGAAGCCATATTTTTTTATTAAAAAAATATTCATCTACAGCTTTTTTTACACCTGGACAATGTCCATAATCATCAATATGTAAAATTCCTCCTTTAGACAATCTAGGATACAATTTATTTAGTTGATCTATAGTAGGTTCATATATGTCAGTATCTAATCTTAAAAATGATATTTGGCTCGGCACGTTTTCACTTAAACATAATGAATCTTGAGTTTTTCCCTCAATTAAATTTGGCATTAATGATTCATCAATATTAAACTTTAAGAGTGTATCAATAACCTGATTTTT
>TARA_B100001093_G_C26859867_1_pt1 | contig 14130 bp, 14 predicted proteins | sample TARA_B100001093 | Tara Oceans TARA_B100001093 (sample SAMEA2623116) | marine metagenome | biome: marine biome (ENVO:00000447); feature: surface water layer (ENVO:00002042); material: "saline water (ENVO:00002010), including plankton (ENVO:xxxxxxxx)" | depth 5 m
TAACAATCTTTCTGGGACAAGTCCGGTAGTAAGTGATTTTGAAAAAAAAGCTGCAGAAAAATTTGGTAGAAAGTACGCAATTGCAGTATCAAATGGAAGTGTGGCGCTAGACGTAGCATTTCAATCGTTGAATCTAGAAAAAAATGATGAAGTGATTCTTCCATCTCACACAATAATTTCATGTTTATCTGCTGTAGTAAGATCAGGTGCAACCCCAATTTTTTGCGACGTAGATTCCATTAATTGGAACATGACTCTAAAAAATATAGAAGAAAAAATTTCTTCAAGAACAAAAGCAGTACTAATGGTTCATACTTTTGGATTACCATCGCAAGCTAAAGAGATAAAAAAATTTTGTGAAGAAAGAAATATTATTTTGATAGAGGATACTGCTGAAGCACACGGGCAACAATATGATAGTCAGCTCTGCGGTACTTTTGGAGAAATTTCTACATTTAGTTTTTATGCAAATAAACATATAACTACTGGTGAGGGTGGAATGTTGATGACTGATTCATTAAAATTATATAATCAATTTAAGCAAATTAGAAATCTTGATTTCACAAACGAAAATAGATTTCAGCACAATAATCTTTTTTGGAACTATAGATTAAGTGGTCTTCAGGCATCTCTTGGGATATCACAATTAAACAATCTAGAAAAAGTAATTAGATTAAAAAGAAAACAGGGAACATACTATCAGAAATTATTTATGGATTTTTCAGAGCTTCTAAGCACTCAAGCAGACAGTGCCTATGATGTAAAAAATCATTATTGGGTATTCGGAATACTTTTAAAGAAAGAAAATATTCGAAATAATTTAATGAAATTATTGTTAGATGAGGGGATTGAAACAAGACCTTTTTTTTGGCCCCTACATCTTCAAAACGCACTTCCAGATAATTTTAAAAATTCAAGTGAATTACTACCTGTTTCGGTAAATTTAGGAAAAAATGGTTTATATATTCCTATTGGCCCACATATAAATAAAAAAAATCAAAGATTTATCGTAAGGTCACTTATCAAACACATTAAGACCATTTAATTATTTTATAAGCTTCAATCAAATTTTTTACAATATGGTCAGGCTTGAAATCACTTTTATACCTGTATTTATCGTTTTTAATATATATAGTCTTCATATTACATTTTTTACCCAATTCAATATCCGTGTCTTTATCACCTATAACCCATGAATTTTTGAGAGATATATTGTAGTCAGCTCTTGCTTGAAGAATCATACCAATGTTTGGCTTTCTATTTTTAGACGGATTCTCAGGCGTGGATGTATCAAAATAAATATTATCAATCTGACCATTGTTATCAATAATAATGTTAATGATTTTATCATTTATTTTTTCAACAGATTTTTCATTAAAGTATCCACGACCAACCCCACTTTGATTTGAAACAATAATATTTAAATAATTTAACTCACTTAATTTTGAAATAGCTTTTAAATTTTTTGATGAAATTTCGATTTTGTCAATACTATGTAGGTAGTCGACATCTTTATTAATCGTTCCGTCTCTATCAAAAAATATTGCACCTATTGATTTATCAAAGTTTGGATTAAGTTTTGTTGTTGAAATATTTGTAAGTTCAGGATGTTCAAGAAGTTCTATGTTGTATTTTTCAAGAACAGGGTTTTCAACTGGATTCTTTATCCAGTCTTTTGATAAAAAGTAAACGTCGGGTTTTATTTTTTCAAGGAAATAGTTTGGGATCAAATCGTCAAACATACATATAAAAAGCTCATTATCATAAACGTCCAGATCATTTAATCTTTCGACTAATTTTAGGATTGGCCTTTCATTTCCCTTATATAAGCGAATACTTTCATCAGAATTAATTAGTACTACAAGCTTGTCAACTTTAGATTTACAGAAATCTAAAGCAAACTTATGACCTTCATGTAGGACATCAAATGAACCGCTAATTACACCAATTTTGTTATTATTTCTTGAAGTATTAAGTGCTTCTAATAAATTTTTTGTATTGTTAAATATCAATTTTTCAGAGTAATTGAATTTTCAATATTCATACAAATTAGTTGACCAATTGTTATATGTGATTGCTGTACTATACCAGGAATTTCTGAAGGAATAGATAAAGTAACATCTGATATATTTTTTAAATTATCAATATTTTTACCTGTCATGCATATTACTTTAAGACCCATTTCTTTTGCTTTATTACCAGCTTCAATAATATTTTCACTTTTTCCAGATGTGCTTAATAAAAATAGAATGTCATTCACATTCCCAATAGCTTCAATCTGTTTAGAAAAAACATATTTGTATCCAAAATCATTACTTATAGAAGTTAAAACTGAAGTATCAGTATTTATTGATATCGCAGCAATTGGTGCTCGATTTTTCATAAATCTTCCAACTAATTCAGCAGCAAGATGTTGAGAGTCTGAAGCAGAGCCTCCGTTTCCACAAAATATAATTTTTCCACCGTTGTTGAGTGTGTCAATGCAAATTTCGGAAGCTTTTTTTATTATGTCAATAAGTTCTAATTGGAATAGAGCTATTTCTGATGATTCATTTAAATAACTTAGCATCTCTTTCGTTGAAATTTTTTTCGAGTCAAATTTTTTATTCATACTATTTGTTTTACAAAATCATACTAATATTAAAAAATTAGGATAACTATTCGAATCTAATTATGAACAGAAATACAGTAGTATTAGCCCAACCTTGGGGAGGTCTTGGAGATAACCTCCAGTATTCAAATCTTCCGAAACTTTACAACAATCAAAATTATGATTTTAAAATCTCTTACTTTAATTTCGAAAGAAATAAAAACATATATAATTTTTGTTGGAAATTAAACCCTTATTCAAGTGGAAAAACAATCATGAAACCTAATATTGGATGGAATAAGTGGATTGATAATTATAAAGCAGTTTTAAAAAATAGAGAATTAAATGCTATACAAGTTATAAATGTTTGTCATGGTTTTGAAGCCGGAGATGGTTATCCTTCAATATATCTGGATAATAATTACAACCTAAGACCAATTGACTTTAAATTTGTGGCTGATTTTAATGCAATATCCAGCATACCTTCTGAAAATGGATGGAATTATATATTTGATCAAATTAAAAACTATAAATATACATCCTTGCAATTTCCAACTGTCAAAGATCTTAAAAACAATTCAGATTTTTTTGAATCAAAAGAAAATATAAATGTAAATTCAATTTTTGATACAATTGACATCTTGTCTAGAACAGATACTTTTATTTGCCTATATTCTGGTTCACAGACATTAGCAGCAGCTTTAAGAAAAAAGATAGGTAGACCAAATAAAATTATTTCTTTTATTCCTAATCCCGAACAAATAGAAAAATATGATGGTAGATTTATGTTTGATAATGTAGATTATGAAACGATTGATGGAAATCATGAAGGAAAAATGAATGATAAAAAAATTGAAAAGTACACAAAAATTTTAAATTACTTAACTTAATTTTTTATAATCAATTAATTTTACATTTGGCTTTTTATCTCCGGCGATATTTACACCTGATTTTTCAACTACACTTGATGCCATACTTTGTGCAAACATTAAAGAATCCAAAATATTATATTTTTTTAAATATTTTGATACAAAGCTAGCTAAAAAAGTATCTCCCGCTCCCGATAGATCTCTTACGTCTACTTCATTATTTACAGGATATATTTTTTCATCATACTGAAATCCTCTACTTCCCAAAGTAACAATAAACTTTGAAAGGTGATCTTTATGTAAAGAAATAAAATTTTCAGATTTTAAATATTCTAAATGATTTATCTTTATAAAATTTGCACCTAAGCACCATTCGTCTAAAGATTTACTAGTTTGTAGAAAAGTAATTTTACTTTTTTGAAATATCTCTGAAATGTGTGAGGTATTTAAGAAACCTTTGTCATAATCAGAGACAATAACAGCATTATATTCTGAAATATCTAAATTATGAAACTTATCATAATTATCGTCATCTGGAAGATTATCGTTTTCATCAAGCCTTAACAACATTTGGTTACTTTTTGAATCAATAAATCTTGTTTTTGTAATCTTGTTTGAGTTAGTAACAAGGTCACATTCAATCCCTAATGATGATAGATTATTTGCTACATTACCGGCCATTCCAATATTGGTTGTTTTCTTGATTGGCTCTAATACGGGTACAGGTGCTTCAGGACTAACCCTTTCAATCTTTCCATATAAGAAAATGTCTTCACAAGAATCTCCAACTACTAAAACTTTCACAACTTTATTCTATTTGATTTAAATATTTTTCGACTGAGCAAAATTTGTAATTATTCCATATTTGTTTTGAACATGTATTAAATTGGTATCTTTCTAACAATTCATCTGGAAAATCTATGTAATTTATCGAGACACCCATCTTTTCACTGATTATCTCACCAATTGATTGAAAACTTCTTGGTGAGCCTGTTCCTAAATCAAATATGCCAGAAGACTTATCATTATCAAGGACTAAATTTATAACATCATCAACAAAAATAAAGTCTCTATAAAAGTTAGGAGATCCCTTAAAGAGTGTTATTTGTCCTTCATTTTTAGCCTTATAAAGAAAAGTACTTACTGGACTAGCTTGACCAATCATTATTTTATCTTCCTCACCAGGACCATAAACATTAAAGTATCTGAATCCCTGAATTAATTCAAATTTGTCAAGGTTGTCACTTACCCAATTATCAATTTCTAATTTTGAAATTGCATATTCGTTTAGAGGATCAAACCCTTCTTCATTATTTCCATAGACAGATGCAGAAGATGCATATTTTATAGGAATTTTATATTGAATAGCTTTTTTGAAAAGCTCAATTGAATATTCATAATTGTATTTATTAAATAGTTGTTTATTAGTTTCACGAGTGTTTGTAATAGCACCTTGATGAAGAATTAATTTAATATCTTCCCAGTTATTAAAATTAGTTAAAAAATCAAAACATTCACTCTTTTCTAACTTCAGAATATTATTATTCTTTTCAAGATTGTTCAAAAATCTTTTTCCAATAAAACCATCTGAACCAGTGAGTAAAATCATTTTAATATTTTAAATATTTCATTAATTTGAAAGGTATTATTTTTAAAATATAGGATATAACTTTAAGTTGGAATTTTGGATAAATAATTCCATTTGAGTTTAAATTTTTCAGGATAAAATTTCCAGCACTCTCAGGTGTCATAACAAAAGGAGGGTCTTTATGGTCTTTAGACATATTTGTTATTATTTTTCCAAATCTTATAAACAAATATTTTTTTGGATTCAAAAGTTTTATAGAGGTTTCTAGTTTACTTTTTGACAAACCATAGATGTAGTTTTTGTGTCTAGGCCTAACAGCAGCCATTGATGAAATATAGATATATTTATCTACGTTTTTTAAATTATTTTCAAATGTCCTTGTCAGGACATAAGGTACTTGAAAATTTATAAAATCTGTTTTATTGATTTCTTCACTTGTAGGTATTTGAGAAATTCTGTTCTCTGCCAAGAAACCATTGAAAAAAATAACTTTAAGATTATTCTTTTTGGCTAAAAAATTTGTTATTTTTTCAGAATCTGTAATATAATCATCAACTTTTAAAAATGAATCTTGTTGTGTTCTATCATCACGTCTAGATACTAAATAAACATTAAATCTTTTTTTATCAATTAATTTAGTAAAGCTATTTGCAACTTCAGAAGAGCTTCCAATGATAACAATATTTTCTTTTTTCATGCGAAAAGTCCAGATAATAAGAAAAATCCAGCAAAAAGCAATAAAGATAAAGACATTCTTTTGTCACTAATAAGCAAATCTATAATTTCTTCCGAATTTTCATTAATTGTTTTGTTTGTAAATATGAAAACAAAAAAAACAAAGCCGACTAATGAACATACTAGATAAAATGATGAAAAATTATTCAAGTAAAGCGTCTTAATGAGTATTAACCAAATTATATATGTTACAATCGCTATCAAAAAAGAGGACTTAACAATAAAATCAAGCTCCGAAAGTTTATAGTTATCATTTAAAAATTTTTTTATTTTTGTACCAGTAATTTCTTTGTTGTTTAAGATTGAATATTTTTTTGCAGAGACAATTCCAAGTGAAGTAAAAAATACAAATAAAAGTAGTGGGATTGATAAATCTATTGCTAATGCAGTAGAACCAACTAATAATCGCACAATAAATAAAAGTGCGATAACTAATATGTCAAAATATTTTTTATACTTAAAAAGATACGAATAGCTTATTGTTGTCGCTACATACAAAAATGAATAAACCAGCACTGTATTATTTGAATAGAAAAGTCCTATTTTGCCCAAGACTAAACAAAAAATTAAGACAAACTGAGCATTTTTAATTGAAATTTTTCCTGATGCAATAGGTCTTTTATTTTTAGTTGGATGATTTAAGTCAGATTCTATATCTAATATATCATTTAAAACATATGTAGAAGAAACAATTAATGAAAAATATAAAAAAATAAATGTTAAATCACCGATTTTTTCTAAGTTTATTTCACCAAAGGCAATTAATGGTATGAAAATTATAAGATTTTTTAGCCACTGTTCAATTCGTAGAAGTTTAACATAATGTTTCATCACTCACATAATACTCTACAAATTTGAACTTTATTTATTCTTCTTTTTACAATGACTAATATTGTAAATAGTGAGTAGTAATAACTATTATTTTCCAAATATAAATGGAGTAAAGTTTCAATTAAAAGATATTAAATCTGAAGAATTTATTCTTATGACGCATCTTGGATTAGGAGATCAGATAATATTAAATGGTTTAGTGAACCATCTTTCAGATATATTCAATAAAATACACCTTACTGTTCATTCAAATACTATGAGTAATATTGAATACTTATATTCTAAAAATAAAAAAGTAAGCCTTCTTGAACTACCTAAAGATGAAGAGATCAAAACAATTCAGAATTACTCATTAAATAACAAATTAGAAATTCTTCAATTAGGATTTGAAAATGTTAATAAAATACCCTTTAATCTTGCTTATTACCGTCAATTAAAAATTCCATACTCTTATTCGATGAGAAAATACTTTAAACCAGAGGATTTAAACAAAGAACAAGCTCTTAAAAAAGAATTGATAAATTATTATTCAGCAAATTCATCTGATATAGTTTTGATACACAATGAGTCTTCAAAGGGAACATTTGAACTAAAAAACATTGATTCAAAGAACAACATATTTGTAACTAAAGAAAGCGATATTTACAACAATTTGTTTTTATATTCAAATATAATTTCAGCAGCGACTGAAATACATTGCTTAGACAGCAGCTTTCTTCATTTAGTTGAGCGTACAAAAACAAATGCAAAGCTTTATTTTCATGATTTGTTTGGGGCAAGTGTTAGATTGTCTAAAAATTGGTACTATGTTAAATATGAACATTGAAATCCCAATTTCCGTTGGAGAACTTGTTGATAAATTAACTATCTTAGAAATTAAAAAAGAAATGATTCAAAACCCAGATAAACTTGTCAATATTAATAATGAATATGAAAAACTAAACGAGATGGCATCTGAATTAAAAAATAAAAATCAAAATGAATATACAAAACTGTTTAATGAATTAAAAAATATAAATCTTAAATTATGGAAAATAGAGGACAAGATTAGAATCTTAGAGTCTGAAAAGAAATTTAATGAAAAATTTATAGAGCTTGCAAGGAGTGTTTATTTTACAAATGACGAAAGGTTTGTTGCAAAAAACAATATTAATAAATTTTTTGGTTCAGAGTTTGCTGAAGAAAAGCAGTATATTGAATATCAATAATTAACATTATTATGTTTAAAGATTATTTAATATTAATTTTCATTTCGTTTTTTATAATTTTCTCGTCAAACTTTGTAAAATTATTTTCGTCAGAAAATAATAAAATTTTATTTTCTTCACTTTTATTTATCATATTCTTATCTATATTTAATTTTTTTTATTTAGCAAAAAATGAATAAAGCAGATAATAATCTAATAATAAAATTCAAGAATTTTTTACCTTATGTGGTATTACTTTTCATTACATTTATAACTCAAAATACTTATTTAAACATAGAAACAATCGAATGGGATATTGCTTCTTATCTTATTTCAACTCAAGATATCAAATCTGGTTTTTTACCAAACACTACACAATGGGAATCAAAAGGTCCTATTTTTATTTATTTATATTTTTTTCTTTCAAACATTGCGTCAGGATCTTTAGTCGTCTTTAAATTGTTGAATGATTTAATTCTCTATTTTATTGCTGTCATTTTGTTCCAACTTCTTTTAAAACAATTAAATGAAATCTCAATCTCTATTTCAGGAAGTATTTTATTCCTTTTACTTATGGGTCAAAGCTGGGCTTTGAGCGGTTATTCAGAGCTATACGCTTTATTGTTAATATCATTAGCTATTTTAGTAATTTCAAGATTCAGATATTCAAACATTCATTATGCATTAGCTGGACTGATTCTATCCATAGCAACTTTAATCAACCAGGGAACAATAATATTTGTAATCCCAATCATTATTTCAGAATATGTTTTAAATAACAAAAAAAATTATACTGCAAAAATTACAATGTTGGGTATCGGAGGCTTACTTCCTCACCTGTATTTTTTAATTATTTACAGTTTAAATAATTTATTAAATATTTATCTTGCAACTTTTGTGACGATTCCATTCGCATACATACAAGCTCAATATGCCAACCTGTATGAACTAACTGTTTTTTTTAGAGAAATAGCAGAAGTAAATTTTTATGTTTATTTATCAATCATCACCCTTGTGGTTCTTACACTATCAAATTTTTTATCTTCCCCACGCTTAAAATTTAAGAATGAATTCTTTGATTTGTATAATCAATTAATTATTTTTAGTCTTATATTTTATTTTGTTGGATCTCATAACTATTATCACCATTTGATATTTTTGCTATTTTTTATTCCATTTATTACTTTTAAATTGGTAAATAATAATCAAAAAAATTTTTTTTCGATTGTAATCTTGCTAGGTCTTTTAATGAATCTAAATACCAGTATTGAAAAATCAATCAGCAATTTATCAAAAGCATCTTCTATTCAGACAGAATATCCACTATATAATTTATCGAAAGAAATAGATTCTTATTTTACTGACGAATATACAGTTCTTGCTTTTGATTACAATCTTATTTTGTTTTATCTTGATAAAAAAAATTACTCATACATTGTTCACCCATCAAACCATTATGAGGAAGAGATAATAACTGTACTAACAAATCTTGAAAAATTGGAACCAAATTATATTTCAAACATGATTGATTCTGAGCCAGATGTGATAATTTGTAATCCCACAATGATAATCAGAGGAGAACCAGTTAAGTTAAATAGTTTATTTAATTGTGAAATAAGTGACTATAAAAAAAATTACATGAAACTTAATACAAGTGAATACTTAATGGATAAAAATTTGAATTACTACTTTGATCCTTACAAAGAAATTAGTGTCTTTATTAAAAGATAAATCTAAGACCAAATATTTGAAAATATAGAATTAACTAACTGTGGTATTAGCTCATAGAAATCTTTTGATTGTATATTTGGAGACTCTATATTTACTTTTCCATAAACAAATCTTTCTTGAAAAAATAATGTAGAGATAGTTGAAAGAAAAATAACTATTTTGTTATTTATATCTTTGAGCAATTTATTATTTTTAAAATCATATATTACCTTTATGGAAAGTGGAACTAATAAAATACTAAATATTCTGCTTGTGTCTAATCCCAAGCTCGTTGCAGCAATCATAATTAATAAAGCAATTAGATATTGTCTAGATTCACTCCAAGGTCTTGCAAGTAATATATAGATAAAAAGGAAAAGTACTCCTAGAAAACCAGACCATAAATATTCAAGAAAATTATTAGAGATAAAGTCAACAGAACTCTTCAATACACCATCATTAAAAATAAATCTAATCCGAGACCTTCCAGAAAAATTAATAAAATTTAAAAATCTATTCATGATGAAATAACCAAGTAAGAATGATGTACTGGATAGAACAAAATAATTTTTTATATTTTTTTGAATATATAAAACCCCAATTATAAAAATTGAAAATAACGCAATTGCATAGTGGTTAATTGTAAGTATCAAAAATAATAAAAAGAATTTGCCATCAACATTATTGTTAAGAGTTCTTTTGCATATTAGAACTAAAATATATACAGATAGTATGTCAACATATCCAACAAACCATGAAACTGTAACGACCCAGCCAGAAATCAAAAATAAAGCAGAGTAGTTTCCAAGAAAATTAAGCTCTAAACAAATTAACAAAATAAAAAATTGTATAAACAAATAGGTGATAATTAAATATCTATCTAACGTTTGTATACTCAGTACATTTCCTAAAATAAGTAACAATGGTGATTCTATAAAAAATTGAGTCAGGCTATTCGTCTCGTTAAACAAATTTTTACTTATATTGAAATGTTCTTCAATTTGATCTATGAAAGTAACCTTATACACAATATGAACCAGAACTTGTACAAAAAGATAGTTAAAGAAAAAGTTCGTATTTATTTTTTTTACAAACATATAAACTATCTTAATAAAAATATATTTGCAAAATCTTAATATATATAATGATTGAATGAAAACTATAGTGAAAAAATTTTGATTGTTTCTTTATTAACTTTACTTATCAAATATATATTTTTTTATATTTTTATTTACTTAAGTGGGAAATCCTTAATTATCATATATGAATTTCTAACAAAACTTAAGACACCTGAAAAAATTCTATTTACAAATAAAACAACTCTGTATCCTGTAATTGGTTTATTTACTATTGGAAATTTGTTAATAATATTTAACTTCATTATTCCTCTTGAAAACATTTTTATTTATGTTTTATTATTTTGTTTCAACATACCAGCAATACTTAAATCAAATATAAAACTTAAAATTAATTTGAGAAATTTAATTAAGTATTTAGTTTTACCGACAATTTTGGTTATCTCGACATATGATACTAGTTTTAATTATGATGCTGGCTATTATCATATTTATCATCAAGCTTGGTTGAGAGAGTCGAATTTAATTTTAGGCTTTGTAAATATTTTTTGGCCTCTTGGTATGTCCTCAATATATGAATATATATCTTCAATTTTATGGTTTGATACTAGTTTTGTTCTACTACATTTTTTAAATTTAATTTTTATACATTTTTTCTATAATTTCATATTTGAAAACATTGTTAATAATGAATTTAGAGACTTAAAAGTAGCTTCAATTTTTTTGCTAATTTATTCATTTATAGATAATTTTGGAATAGGTGGTGGCAGAAACGGATTTATTTATATTCAAGGGGTAGGCAAACAAGATGTAGCAGTCGGTATTTTGTTTTTCTATATCTCTATTGTTTTAATAAAGGCAATTAAAGATAAAAATTTTTCAAATATTGATATGTTTTTTGTATCTTTATTAATTTTATTTTTATACGAAATAAAGCTGTCTAGCGTGATTATTGTCCTTATTTATTTATGGTATCTTGCAAGCACATACATAAGTGGGACATATGATTTTAAGAGCATCGTACTTTCAAATACTTTTGCAATTTCAATATTTTTAATTTGGACTCTTAAAAGTTTCTTAACAACGTCTTGTTTAATTTTTCCAGTTGCAGTTACATGCTTTGAAAATATTAGCTGGTATGTAGCTGGTTCAACCGAGGCCTACGAAGGTATTACAAAATTTGCAAGTTCTTCTTACGATCTTTCGGTTTCATTTATACAATGGGTAAGAGAAACAGGTTCTTTTGAATATAGGAGACAGGTATTTTTAAATTTTGTATTTTCATTTTTATTTGTTGTTATTTTTAAAATAATATTTTTTCGAGACAAAAAATTAAACACATACAATAAAAAAATTATCTTTATTTGTTTAGCATTTATTTTTATAAATATAGCTTATCTTTTATTTTACGGACCAATACCTAGATATGCAGTTGGCTTATGTCTATTGATAATTTCACTAATTGGTTTTTTCTCTAAAGATATTTTTAAGAAATCTTCAGTCTTAATTACTTCATTATTTGTTATTTTATCGATATTTTTTGTTGTTAGATCCGTCTCATATATTTCTTTTTTTAATAATGATGATTTTAGACTTTTTGACCCTCGAACAAATAATGAAATTTATATAGATATTGGTTTTTCTCAATTTAATGATAATTGGGTAATACCTAGTGACGGTGATCAATGTTGGGCAAATATTGGTTGCTCAATGGCAAAAGCAGATATTGTAATCAATGATGGATTTTTTAAAACAGCATACAGGATTACTAATTCTTCTTAAAATTAATGTATGTTTAAAACAGTAACAAGATTTTTTATTTTAACTTTATCAAACTATTTAACTTTAAATCTGAGTAAAGATGTAGATGTTGATCAACTAGTAAATGATATTGAATCAATATTTTTTAATGTAAATATAACTTATGAAAGCTTATATTTATCAGTTTCTTTACTAATTTCTTTAACAAGCATATTTCTTATTTATTTCTTTCGGCCTTTTTCAGAAATGTACTTAATTTACTATTTAAAGATATCATATTATTTCTTTATTAACTTAGTTTCTTTATCAAGCGTCTATATAGTTTTAAGGATTGTTGGCTATTCAAGATTAAATTTATTAATTTATCTTTTGTCTATGTCAATTTTTTTACTTTTATCAGAAAAAATATCTAAGAATACTCAAAAGCCGTTCTAAATTCTATAAAATTACCATAAAAATTTATTAATTTATTTAATTAACTATCCTATTTTTTATTTCAATCATTGATTTAGTTAATTTATTAAAATCTTTTTCAATTAAGTAAATTTCTATTTCAGTTAATTCAGAATTAATTACTTCATAAAATAAGTCATTGTTATTTGTTGTAAATTGTTTTATGAATTTACTCATTTTTGAATCTAGAACTTCAACCAGCTCTTCAGAACTTTCTATATTACAAATAATAGGAAGAGATTTAAAATATTTCGAAGGCACTTTCCTAAAACTATCCCATTTTAATAGCCATAAAACTTTTGCATATTTTATAGTTTTGGTGGATATAAGTTTGTTATTTTTAAACCATTCATCATAAAATTCTAAAATTTTCTTATCATTGTCATGATAAAATAAAAAGAAATCTTGATTTTGATTTTGGTTAACTTTTATTCCAAAAATTTTCTTTATTTTTGGAATGTATCCAAAACCATTAAGCTTATAATTAAGGACCGTTAATAAAGACTGATCCCAACGATGATTAAATTTATTACTTTCCCTTGGTATTATTAACTCTTCTACATTTGATTTATCTCTCCATAAACTTGCAAGCTCTCTAGATTTATCATTTTGCCAATCAAACCCTACAAATCCACCTGTTAAATTTCGCTTATTTAAAAATTTATCAGGAAGCTGAAGTGCTTTTATGGTGGATATATGAGTTAAGTCTCTTACTCTTTTTGCACTCATTGGGCTAAAAAAACCTTTGCAAGTGAGAACAATTAAAACATAAAGAAATTTTTTATTTATTAGATTTGCAGAATCTAACCAAATCACTTTTCCTTCACTTTTCTTTAGTTCTTGCCAAACTATATTTGGTTTCCAAGCATAAGCACCTAATGTTCCATGGGTATCTCGTTTTGAAATGAATTCTTTATTTGAACTAAAGTTAAATTTAGTTATCGTTATTGATTTATATTTTTCTGATAATTCTGCAATTTGACCAACACTCATCCCAAGATCATAAACACAAATCTTATTGATAAAGTTTTGGTCTATTAAATTATTTAATAGTTGTTTAAGTGTATTGAAAAAATAGCTATCTGAACCTGTCACAATTATAAAATTTTTATCATATAAAGTTTTATGAACAGTTAAGTTGTAAGCTGCACAATAAAATAAGGTAACGTAGTCAGCTATGTAAAAAGGAAAATCAGAAATAAAATTTAATAAAAAATCAACTTTTTGCGAGTTTTTAATTTTGTTAAAAATCATATAATTTATTATTTTAACCATAGAGAATTTGTTACTAATTAAAACAATATAAATATATAAGTATTTAAAACCCTTG
>TARA_B100001093_G_scaffold467482_1_pt1 | contig 14119 bp, 7 predicted proteins | sample TARA_B100001093 | Tara Oceans TARA_B100001093 (sample SAMEA2623116) | marine metagenome | biome: marine biome (ENVO:00000447); feature: surface water layer (ENVO:00002042); material: "saline water (ENVO:00002010), including plankton (ENVO:xxxxxxxx)" | depth 5 m
CAGAAGTATGTCCGTCCAAACTCTAACAAGTTTGATCACGGACATAGTCCACATCAGGATGATGGCTCTCGTGAGATGTTTGATGACACAGCGGTTTGGTGTAATCAGATGTTTGCTAACGGGCTTAGTGCTAATTTAGTTCCTAAGTCTGATCGTTGGTTCTATTTAAAAATAGTTGGCAAAGACACTGGACAGTATACTCCTCAAGAAAGATCTTATCTTCAAGCGGTAGCAGACAGAATTCTACATGAGTTCTCGCTACCTAAGTCACAATTCTATACTTCAAGCCATGAATGTTTTCTCGATATTGGTGCTTATGGTACTTCTCCTGTTCAAATTTCTGAAGTGGACGGTGTTATTAACTTTCGCTCTCGTCCTCTTGCTGACGTTTTCTTTGATACAGATCAGTACGGCACGGTAGACACAGTATACTACCGTTGCTATAAAACTGCTCGCCAGTTAATGCAGATGTTCCCAGGCGTTGAAGACATGGATGGCTTTAACAAGGACAACTCTGTACATAACAAGTATGAGCTAGTATATACTATAGAACCTAACACAGATAAAGCTGCTAAGAAAGGCGGTCGTGTTGGTAAGGGCAGACCATACAAGGTAACTTATTGGTCACCTGCTCTTAAAGAGCCACTGCAAGAAAGTGGTGCAAGTTATTTTAGTTTCTTAGTTCCTCGTTGGTCTAAGCTAGCAGATGAAGTGTACGGTCGTGGTCCTGCTTTTTCTTGCTTGTCTCAGATACGAGCACTGAACAAGATGGTTAAAGAAGTTCTTATATCTTCCGAATACCTTAACTTCCCAACATTAACCGCAGAAGAAGACAGCATTATGCTTCCAATGAAGTATGGCTCTCGTCAGATTATGTTCCATGAGGCGGGTAGTGAAAAGCCACAGCCAATCATGGCAGGTAATCAGCCACAGCATGTTCTTGAAATGATACGCATGTATCGTGACTCAGTTAACAGATCATTCTTTGTTGATCAGATTATTCGACAAGAGAAGAAGGAGCGTCAAAGCGTGACAGAGATTCAAGATGTACGAGGACAGATGCTCAATCAGCTTGCTCCTCTTCTCAACCGAATGGAGTCAGAGTACTTAGGACCAGCTATTGAAGCTACGTTTGAACTACTAGATCGCAATGGACAGCTACCTGAAACTCCCGAGAGCATTGGAGAGTTGGAGGTTAGTTTTTCGAGCCCAGCTTCTCAAGCTCAGTTTGCTACTAGACTTAGTGATATCAGTGCGTTTATGCGAGATCTTGCACCATTAGCTCAAGCAAAGCCTGAGTTAGTTCAGGCTATTGATGAGCAGAAACTTCTTGAAAGTTATGCTAAGTATCGTAATATAAGTCCTGATGTCGTTAAGACAGCAGAGCAACTACAAGAAATGAAAGCAAAGATGGCAGAGCAACAACAAATGGCTCAGGCTGCTCAAATGGCTCCTCAGATTGGTGGGGCAATGAAGGATGTTGCTCAGGCTAAGCAACTAGACCCCGAAGGCGTGGGTCAATTACTAAATATTTAATATGTCAGTACTGTCTACTCTTGAGAGGCTTCGTGAGAAATCGAAGCTGAAAGAAGATCTTATCAATATTTTAGAGACTCCACATGGGCAAAGATTTTTTAAAGTCTTACTTAGGGAGTGTCATGTAACTAAACCTGTGTTTCACTCAGACGATGTAAAGATGCGTGAGTGCGAGGGGCGCAGACGTTTAGCTATGAGCTTTCTCACTCTATTGGGTCAAGACGATCCACAAGAACTTATTAACAAAATAGAGATGGAGAATAAAAACATATGAGTGAAGAAGAAAACACAGGAGGTCTAGGCGGGGGTGTCCCCGAAGAGGTAGCCTCTGAAACCACACCTGATTCTAACTCTTTTGATTTTACATCAGAAGAGACTTACGGTCAGTTTTTACAATCACTGCCTGAAGAGTTACAGGCAAACGATACACTAAAGAACACCAAGTCAGTCCATGCTCTAGCAGACCAGCTTGTAAACGCGCAAAGTGCTTTGGGCACAAAACGACTAGCAGTCCCCCAAGAAGACTGGGGAACAGAAGAGTGGGAAGATTTCTACTCTAATGTTAGACCTGCTGATGCTGAATACACTATTCCCGACGAAATAACTGTTGGGGATGAGAGTGTGCCAGTTGATCTGCCTGATGAAACTCTCCAAGAGTTTGTTGATTTTACAGCAGAGCTTGGATTGTCACAGAACCAGTTTGATCAGCTGTATGAAGCTTATGTTGGAATGGGCATTGAACAAAATGCAGCATCTGAGGAGTCTATTGCAAAAACAGTAGAAGACGCTAGAACATCAGTTCGTATGGACTGGGGTGATAACTACGAAGTAAATCTTGCTCAGGCTAATCAAGCGTATGAGGCGATGGCTTCTGAGATTCCTGAAATTAAGGAGCTAGTGGAGTCTGACCCCGTAGTTGCAAACCACCCTGCTGTTCTTAAGTTGTTTCACAGGCTGGCAGAAGTGTCGGGCGATGCTTTACCCGCAGTTGGTAATAATCCAGCTAGTGGCTTTGCAAACCAAAACGTTCACGGAGTAAAGACTGCAATCGCTGAACTTGATGCAGATAATGCGTCACTTATTATGAGTGACCCATCTTCTTTGAATTTGGCTGACAGAGCTAAACGACAAGAGATACTCAATAAACGAGCGAACCTATACTCTAATTTGTACGGAGAAGGGTAAAACGACTTGACATTATAAAAAAACAAGGCTATCCAAATAACATTGAGGTAGCCTTTTTTTGGTCTTGATATCAGCTTTAGATAGCCGTTGGTTCCGTTATAACTAGAAGAGTCCGAAAGGATAGCTCATCGAAAAACAAACTTCTAATTAAAACTTAACTTAAATTATTTAAAATTATGGCATATTCAGATCCTACCTATATGGGACAAACTGGTACTCCTGCAGGGGGTATCACTATCAACGATGCTTATGTTCAAGCCTACAAAGCTGGTTTCGAACAAGCATATCAACAAAGTGAGTCTAAACTACAGCCTTACTTCGAACAAGAAACACAAAACGAAGAGTTTCAATACTTTGATCGCATTGGCACAGCTGAGGCGATGAGCGAAGATGCTACTCGTTATGGTGACAACCCTAACAGTGAAATCGCACACGATCGTCGTCGGATTGGTCTTAAGGACTATGAACTCGGCAAGTATGTTGATGAAAAAGATCTAAAGCGCGTACTTACAGACCCAATGAATGCTTACACACAAGCACTTCTTGCATCTGGTAAGCGTAAGATCGACGACATCATCATCGGCAAGTTTTTCGGTGAGGCTTACGTTGGTAAGTCTGGCGGAACTGTTCGCACTTTCGTGACTGCTGCTGGTACTGAAAACAGCTCCAAGATTGTTGTTGGTTCTCAGTCTGCTGGTGACATTACTACTGCTGGTGATTATACACTAGACAGTGGCGCACAAACTGAAGGGTTCACTGTTGGTGGCGACTTCGGTACTGCGAGCTCTGGTCTTACTCTTGCTAAACTTCGCGCAGCTCGTCGCACTATGCTAAAGCTGCACGCTATTGATCAAGATCAAACCGTTGATTGCTTTGTTTCTGCAAAGCAGCTTGATGACCTACTCGGCATCACTGAGGTTGTTAGCTCTGACTTCGCAGTTCGCAAGTCACTTGCTGAAGGTAGTGTTACTACATTCATGGGCTTCCGCTTCATTCACACCGAGCGTCTTCCACTATCTTCTGGTAGTGATGGAGATGAGCGTCGCGTTATCATCTCGACTCCAAAAGCTCTTAAGCTATCTACAAGCACAGCTCTTAAGGGAGATGTGTGGCGTGTTCCCGCTAAGAAGAACATCCCTTACGTTTACTTCAAGCTCGCTGCTGAAGCATCTCGTATGTGGGGTGAAGTTTCGGGCGAAATCCGCTGTAACGAAAGCTAATTACATTCGTAGTCTCCCCTGTATACTCAGGGGAGACTACTTTTCTTTATGTCCACTGAAGCAACAAAGCTTGATATACTGAACTCTGCCCTCAGAATGGTGGGCAGCTATCACTTGGAGTCTACGGATACTACAAGTACTACATACGAAATCGCCAACAGTGCGTACTCTCAGGCAGTGACGGAACTGTTTGGAGATAATATTTTTAATTATAATACTAAGCGAGTTAAGCTTAGAGCCGTACAGGGCATAGAAACATCTTTTACTGACGAAGAAGGTTATACTAGTACAGGTAATGCTGCCGATAACTCAGACTGGGAGGGTAACACTACACTTCCAGAGCAGTGGACTGTTTCACCCACTACAGATACAATAACAACTACTGGTAATTTTAAAAACCTTCGAAACACTAGCACCGTCATAGGATACCCAGGACAGGTAATTAAGTTCGAGCATGTGTTTGATTTTGGTCCAGGTACAAGAATTGCCTCAACAGGGGGTGCTCGTGCATATATGTTTTCGATTACAGAAATGGATCAGTACCCAGATACAGATCCAGATGAGAATGTTCTAAGCAATCCAAATATCACAATGATGATAAAACTGGTAAGCTCAAACAGCAAGTTGCAGCTTATTAATAAGCAAACAGGTTTTCTATTAGGTGATATGCCTTTTTCTGTTGCTGACAATAGTGGGTTGATGACAGGTACTATTGAGGTGACTATTGGGGACACCGCTGCTTCCACATCATATACAGCATCTTTAGTTTCAGGATCTAATAGTATAACTGCAACTTTCATTGGTGTCCCTGATAATCTGTACAATGCAATGATTCGGAATATAGGTGTAAAAGCTAATGTCCAGTCAGGTGCAGCCAATGGCGTTACCGCTATGAGTGTGCACTCTGTTTACTTTAAAAACGTAACAACAGCTGCTGCTATATCTACTGAGTTTAAAGAATACCCTTATCAGTTTACACTTCCTGGCGATTATAATATTTTTATAAAAGCCGAAGATGAGGATGATCAACCAGCTACTAACTATGTATTTAGTAATGGATTTTTATATTGTTCGTCACCTGTTTTAAATATTAGCTATACAGTAGTGCCAGTCATTGAAACAAGCGCAACAACACTTCCTGCATTTCTTTCTAGGCTTTTAACATTACATATGGCACAAAATATGGCTATTGAGTTGTCTGGGTCTGAAAATAGACATGAAATACTTCATAAGCAGTATGTATTAGCACTTCGCAGGGCTAGAACTTTAGAGGGTAGGCAGGGACCAGCCCAACAGTACATAGACAGTAGTAATTCAAGTTTTATTTTAGCGCACCAGAACTATGGCACGGTATAGTAATGTTCAAACTGACTTTTCTGGGGGTTTAATAAGTGATCACATTTTAGGGCGCACGGATATTAAACGTGTTGGCAACTCAGGTAGAGTATTTAAAAACTTTTTTCCCACACTTCAGGGACCTGCTGTTTTTAGGTCAGGATTTAAGCACTATAATAACTTAACTGCTGCAGACGACAAAATCACTACTGTTGATGTTGTGTTGGCAACATCAGAGCCATATCGAATTGTATTTTCTGCTGGTTCGATAAAAATATACAACAGTGCTGGTGTATTGAAGGATACGGTAACTAGTCCCTACAGCTCAACAGAAATTGAAGAACTTAGATTTAGCCCTGAAACTGGTGAGTTACACATAACTCACGGAAGACATAGACCTAAAGTTCTTACTGCCGACCTTACCTTTTTATCTGTTACCTTGCTTGCTTCGGGGGGTGAAACACTTAAAGCTTCAGGGGGTCAAATATTAAAATCAAACGCAGAAATCCAAGGCGACGATCAATGGACTTTGTCAGATATGGTTTTTGACGTTGAGCCATTTTTAGATAACCAGCCATCTTCTAATAAATTTTCTTTAGTTCAAAACGAGCGATTTATAAAACTTACAAGTCTAGCCGAGACTTTTAAACCTATTAGAGATGACTTTGCGTCAGGTGGCTTGAGTAAAACATGGTATGTTGAATATAATATAGGCGATGTAAAATTTTTAGGAAAAGTTGTTACATCAACTAATGCTAGCGGAGGTGCAACGTCGGCTAACTACACTATTGAAGACCCATCTGCTGATAATAAAACAGTTTACATTGAGCCTGTTGTGTCTGTGTTGGATATTGAAGACAATGCAGCTCAGTTATATCTTTTAGATGCTGAGGAAACATTAGACTCTGACGAACTTACAGCACTTAAGTTAGATGGTGTCCCTAACAATAAGATACATTTACGCTCAGACACCACTATATTTAATGCAGGTCAGGTAAATTCGTGGGTTCGTGTTGGAGATGACAGACGAAACAATAATGTAGTTGTTGGTGATCTTAGAAATAAAGTTCGCTGGGTAAAAGTGAAAGAGCACAGAGGCACAGAAGATCATCCTGTGGAGTTCTTTAGAGGTACTTATGATGAGTCCGATTATAAGGCTGGGTCAGTTTATCGTATATATGGATCAATGCCTACTACTCTTAAAATGTTTGGTCCTGATTCAACTGGAGCTATCGTGACACTAAGAGCTGTGCTTTCTAGTACTGGGAATAGAACGTATAGTTTTGTTAACGATCTTAAAAACGGTAATAATGCGTACGCTACCACTGAGAACCTTATTGGAAATCTTTCAACCCAAAAACAATTTGATGTTATTGAGTGTTATAATCAGACAACTGATTCTGTAGGTGCAGTCGAAGAATTTAATGGAACCACTGGCAATTTAATAGTACCTCCAGAGAGTGCGACAGTCACTGTAGATGTAATTGCTAATGATGCTTTGTTAAACTCAACAGAAGATACATTTTTAACTGAAGACCAAGGAAGACACATTATGGGTATTATGGAATCTGGTAATGTATACATGAAGGTTTCTCGCACTGTTTCTAGCCGTCAGGTAGCAGTTACTCTGTTAAATTCAGTTCCTAGAAATAAACGAACACTTACCTTTGAAAATGCAGGGAACTTTGAAGATGTTAGGTTGGGTGCTTGGTTTGAGAATAATTTTCCTTTTACTGTTGCTAAGTTTGAGCAGCGTAGAATATATGGAGGCACGTTTAATAATCCAAACTTTATCTATTTTAGTCGAGTAGACAACGAAGCTAGTTTTCAGCCCACTCAGGATGATGCCGAAGTCTTAGATACCGATGCAATAACGTATGCTCTGGCAAATCGTAATGCTGGTATACGTTGGATGAACGCAGCCAAAGATTTAGTTGTTGGTACGAGTGGAGGTATATATAGAATTGTTCCTAACCAGTACCAGTACGGTATTAGTCCTAAAACTATTCGAATGGAGTTGACCGAAGAAGAACCTTGCGACCAACAGGCAGAGACGGTTGGCAGTTCTATTTTCTATCCTGATCAATCAGGCACACGTTTGATGGAGTATAAATATGATCAGTCTTTAAATTCTTCGTCTTCTAATGATGTGTCTAAACTTATATATGGAATATTTATAAAAGATCCTATTGCTCAGATTGCATATCAACATGCTCCTCAGCCTAGAATATGGACTAGGACTGTTGGCGGCAAGTTGTATTGTTTATCTTACCACAGACAGGAAGAGTTTTACGCCTGGTCTGAACATGAACTGGGTGATAACCCTACGGTTTTAGATATATCTGTTTTACATAGAGGATCTGCAACAAACTTAGACCAAGTGTGGGTTATTGTTAAAAGAGGTAACAGTCTAAGAACAGAGGCTTTATCGGAGCCTGATATTGCTTTAACTGCTAACTATCCAATGGTTGATGCCTATCTAGAGTATAATACCTCTGTTGATTCTCCTACCTCTACAGAGATATTTAATGTTTTAGGTAATGACAAAATATCTCTTATTGATAACGGTGAGTATAAGGGGTTAAAAACCCACACTGAAGCCAGCTCTTACATAGCCGCTGCTGCTAATGGCAGAACAATAATTTTAGGGCATCCCTATACAGGAGAGTTGCAGATGATGTTTCCAACCTGGGACGCACAAAACAAACCTGCATACGGAGCAGATACAGCTCGTATAATATCATTTAAAGCATTTCTTATTAAATCGTTTAGTTTTATGTTAGGCATAAAGGACAAGTTTGATACAATTAGACTATCTACAACTTATGGAGCTAGTGGCGGATTTACAGGGTTTGACAAAGAAAGACCCGTTGCGGGCTCGACTTTTGGCGTGGATAATGTACCAACTATTAAACATGAAGAACCATACCCTTTAACTATCGCATCAATTATAACCAAGACTGATTTGAACTAACATGGGAGCAGCAGCAGGACCACTTATGGCGGTAGGAGCCGTAGTTTCCTACATGGGAGCACAGCGAGAAGCTGAGGCTCAGCGTATGGCTGCAGAATCTGCTATAGCTATGGGCAAGTACAATGCCCAAATTGATGTTAATAACATGGTCGGGGAGCAGAATGATATTCGTTATAGAGAATCCGCCCTTGCTCTTAAGAAGAATCAGACACTCCAAGCAAATGAGTATAAGCGAGAAGACTTAGAAAAAAAGAATCGACGTGAGTTAGCAACATCTAGAGCATTTACTCAAAACTTTGGAGGCTCGGCTAGTGACTTATTTAGAGCACAAGAGCTTGAAAGCTATGACAGACTAGCTCGGTTTGATTTTGAAAGTTCTCAATCAACTGCAGGACTGTCTAGTCAAATAGCAGATTCAGGTCGTCAGCTAGGTTATGCATACCAGCGTGGTATGGACGCAAGAAATTTAACATTTCGCAGTGCTCAAAATACTGCTACTCAATTTAGAAACCAAGCAAGCCAAACAAAGCTTGCAGGAACTGCTCAGCTTTTTGCTGGGCTTGGTAACGCAGCTGCAACACAGAACTAATGATAACACCTACACCAAAACAACAGAAAGCTCAATTTTCAGCCTTTGACACTACTTCTAACTTTAGAAGCGGATTGCGTGACGTTGGTCAAGCACTTACAAGTCTTGGTCGGTCTGCTCAAACCTATGGTGATGTTGTTAAAAGGAGAAAAGAGAAGGCTCAAACTATCGTTGCAGATAAAGCATATCAGGCTTGGACAGATAAAATTAATGGAGTTTTTGCAGAGCATCAAAGTGCATTGAACTCTGGTAATAATGATTTAATTAATTCTTCGTTGGCGGCAGTTCAAGATCTGCAAAAAAGCAGCATTGTGTCGCACATCCCCCAGAACACAATGGGAGAATTAGATAACGAAGAGATTATATCTAATTATAATAATCGTCTAAGGTTATCAATGTCTCGTCGTTTAGCTGATGCTGTTGCTAGGCGAGATGAAGTAGTTGTTTTAAACAACGCTAGTGATCAGCAGGATGCATTTGATGCAGACGTGGCTAGTTTTAATTTGGAAAACGCTGGAGTTGCAGCTTCGCCTGAGCAAATGCAAGAGCTTTCTAGCCATCCGCATATTGCAGGTTCTGAAAATTTTGGATTAGAAAATGAAGAAGTTTTAGACACAGCTTACACTGGAATTAGAGATCAACTTGTAAAAACTTTTGTAGCAAATATTGGACTTACTGTAAGCGAAGAAGATCGAAAAGAACAGCTAGAGGTTTATAAAGAGCTTGTTAGATCAAGCCCACATTTAAAGTGGACTAGCGAAAATAGTTTAGATGTTCAAGATGTTTTTTTAAAAGCTCGTTCAGATAAACAAGCGACGATAGATATTTCAGAAAAAACAGTAAATGATTGGTACGACAAATCAAATTTGTTAATAGGGGCTTCGTTTCCAAACCCTGGTTTAGTTGAAGAAGCTTATGTTAAGGGTGTAAAACATGTTACTGACTTAGCTGCTTTTGTGAAACCTGACAACGCTACTTTAGAGCAAGGTATAGCTACTCTTAACGCTCTTAGCTTGTTTATTCCAAATGAAGATGGCAGAACATCAATGCAGTATATGAAATCACTTATGATTTCAGACGACGTTATAAATTCAGATCAAGCCATTGTTGAGTATTTAACATTAGCAGAAAAACCAAGTCAGAAGAGTAAAGATCTTGGTGAGGGCAAAACAGAGATTTACTTAAATCCGTCTACTTTGAGTAAAATTAGAAATCATCTGGATTTTACTAAAACTGAAATAGAGCGTTCGGTTGATGCGGGTTCATCAGATTTTCTTAGACTTGTTGTTCCTGGCTTTAGACAACAACTTGCAAATTCTGTAGACGCTGAAGGCAGAATGATTCCAGACAAACGTGTAGCTTTGGAGCAGTCGTATTATAATTGGCGACGGGAGAATCCAACAGTTTACGGCAAACCTTCGCCATCGGTGTTTTATATACCACCTGTTACAAAGTTTCCAGCTACTTTAACCGCTGCTTCATTAAAAACTAGATTTTCAGATGAAATAAAAAATAACAGTGTTGCCGCTATTAATTATGCAGCTAGTTCTGCGCTGATAAATGCAGATGTTACAGTAAATGAGGCTGCATATGCTTTCCTCATTAACGGAGTTACATCTAATATAGTAGGCAGTGATATGACCAATGAGCAGGTACAGGGTTATGTAGCAGGACATGATTTATTTGACATTTTAAACAGGTCGGAAATGGCAACTGCCGCTCAAATAGAAATAACTGATGAGCTTATTCAGGAAGGTGATTTTCATATGGCTGCAGGTTATAAAGCTATGGCTGCAGGAGGTATTAAAAACGTTGCTGAGGGTTACAAGAAGTTTATACTGGGCTTAGTAGTTCACTCAGAAGAAACCGATCCAGCCGAAGTTAAAAAGCACATACAAAACCTAGAAAGAGAGGAGCTTGCTCAAGCTTTTGGCTATGTAGGTGTTACTGATAGCTCTGGAACTGTTGCTGTGCCTTCAGCTCTACTTGATCAAGTAGACTTTACTATGTTAGGTATGGGTAGCGAAGGATTGTATGGATTTATGAGAATAGTTCCTGATAGTCTAAAAGGACAATTTAATAAGAAAGTACATCCTCAGGTTATGACAGATGTGTACGCTGCGGTTGTCGGAGTTACTGCTGCATTGAAATATAAAGGAGAACTAGATACCGTAAGTCAGCTTAACGAAGTAATAAAAGAATACGGACCTCCTGGTGATGCCCAAACATCAGGATTTGGATTTAACGATGGACCGTATGGTTTTGGGTATTTAGTCGAAGAAGCTGAAAAGGAGAAACCTGCTCCGCTTACGGCAGAACAGTTGTTTCGTAAAGCAGATGTGCCTTTTGCTAAAGCATTATCAAAAGGTATATTAAATAACTCTACTGAGGTTGGTGTAAGACAAGTTCCTAGATTTAGTATTCAACTACCTAGTCTTGAAAGGCACAATGGAGAGCTTGAGCGTCGAATTTATTTAACTCCAAATAATAAGTATGGCGGTTTTTCAAAACTGGCTGTAGGCAAGAATAATAATAAGTTAGTTCATGTTGATGCTACTCGTGTAATACAGCTTGTTCAAGAAGTGATAAAAAGAGATACTAAGGATATTACACAATCTAGTCCAGGTATGTCGCTTCCTGGTCTTATTCCTACAAATCAGAATAGATATATAAATACAGTACTTAGTATTATTTCTGAAGAATTAGGCTATGGACCATATATGCAAATGCAGTCTCTTAGTGAAATAACTGATGAGCTTATTCAGGAAGGTGTTGAATGATTGTAGCTCCATCCAATATTAATCAGTTTCAGAATGTTAAAACTTTATCTGAAGCTAATAGCTTTGGAAGCCTTACAGACTATGGGGCTTTGAAATCAATGTCTGCTAGTCTGGGCGCAGGTTACGAGACTAATGTCATTAACATGTTAAGCTCAGCTTGGAAGCGAAGATCGTTAGCGGATGAAGACGAGCCTCCTGTTACAGAAGAACACTTCTATCAAAGTCCTGCTGCTAGATTGGGACTAGAATATGACCCCACAGAGAATCAAGGTCAACTTGACTATAGAATATTTAAAGCAGCAAGGATGGCGCGTAATTTAGAATACTCTTCAGGAGTTAACAGAACTATTAGAAACTTTGCTTCTAGTTTTGCTGGAGCGATGGTAGATCCACTAGTATTTGCGCCTATATCTATACCTACTAGAGCTGCTAAACTTGGAAGACTTCATACGCTTGCAGGGAACAGAGCAGCAGCAGCTTTTCATACAGGTAAGGGCACATTTAAAAATGTGTTAGCTGTAAATGCTGCGTATGAAGTTCCATATGCTTATGCAATGAATGATCTAAATGTTCAGAAGTATACTTTTGATCATTTTGCACTGTCTTCAGTTATGAATCTTGGGTTTGCTGGGTTATTTGGAGGCGTTCATGGGTATGTTGCTAATCGTCATGCACTGAGAAATAAACATATTCTACAACAAGACCGAGAGCTAACAAAGGCGTTTGAAAGTCAAAACTTTGAAGAACAGTTAAGACAAACTTACGACACTGATAATTACATAATTAACGAAGTTATTAATCAGTATCCTAATTTAAAGAATTGGGCTGAAGGTCGTACAGATGCTCCTTTAACACCAGAAGAATCAAATGCTGCTATTGAAGCAATTATGAAGCAGCGTTTAAATTTAAGACTTCAAGCAGCATCTATATTGTCTGCTAAGAGATTAGCAGATCGAGCTAATAAAGATAGCGTAAATAGGCTGTTGGCTGTGCATAAGAGGCAAGTGCAGCGGGTGCTTGATTTGTTCTTGCATGGCAAGCGATCTAATAATCTCACTCCTGGTGATCGCGCAATTTTAAAAGAACTATCTGATCAAGGTATTAGAATTGATCAAGAAGCTCAAGTGCATCCTACAGAAGAGTCTATTGTGCCCAATGTTGGGTATGTTTCAGAGGCTGCTAAAATCTACGGAGACAGAGTACAAGTTCTTGTAGATAAGGCTGATAAAACTGCTATAGAGATTGCTAAAGTACGAAAGCAAATAAGAGAAATAGATCAGGATCTTCAGCGTAGGGGAGCGGAGTCTGAATTATTGTTAGAGCGACAGGCGTTAAATCGGGACCTAGATGCGCTTAATAGACAGTTTAGGAGTCAAGTTGATAGTGTTACAGAGATAGTAGGCACTAATTATTCAAGAATGCTACTTGAGGCACAGGATGTTGTAGACCAAATTATATTTGGTGAGTCAGACGTTGTTATTGTAAAAAGAGATCCAGACAAATACGTTAGAGTAAGAGAGGGCAAAGGGAAATATCAAGGCAAGCCCACTAAAACTCTAGGGGCTGTTCGACATGCAGAAAGCCTTGTAACATATGTAAACGAACCATACTTTTTTATTACTCGCACTGCAAAAGAGCTAAAGAAAGCTGAAGCCAATGCAGTAAAAAAGAAAAAGATTTTACAGATTACAGATTTTAGAGTAAAAGAAGGTTTTACCACTACTGATTCTGCTGCGTTTTTAAGTGTGTTTAGAACACTTATGCATGAGTCTGTGCACCACATAGAGCAGATAGATCCTAAGTCGTATGAGCTGTTGCACAACATAGCTAAAGATACTGCAACTTTGCCTGGTGCTCCTGGTTTAGAAAAACTCATAAGAGATAGAGTTATAGAAGTTGGCTATAGCGTAGATAAATCTCGTAATGAGGTTGCTCCTAAATTAATAGAGTTTGCTATAGGTCAGCCTTTTTTCTGGGAAACGCTTAAACAGCAAAATCCAGAACTTTATTTTAAAATGTCTAGAATAATAGATTATCTTGCTGATAATCTAAATAAGACTGTAAACAAGTATGACAGCGTCCCTTTAAATGTTGATATAAAGAATATATCAGACCCATTTAAGCTAGCTACTAGAATAGCAACCACTCTTACAGAGATAAAAAATAAAGCTTCATTTAAAGCTAAGCTAAAAGAAGCGATGAATAAAAGAGATGAGCAACAAGCAGATCTTGAAACTAATCCTGCTCGTTTTGATGATGCTGATCTTTCAATAGAAGCTTTTGAATCTAGTGCTAAAGACCAGGCTAAGTTTGCAGCCGATCCTATATCTTTTATAGATGACTCTATAGCTAAGTTATTGGGCGGAGATGAAACAGTGTTGCCCTCTTTGATGGCACTTACAAAGTTATCTTCTGAAAAACTACCTCCTGCTCTTAACACTTTTGTTAATGATATGGAAAACAGAGGCTATAGCTGGATTACTAGAGATGTAGCAGAATC
>TARA_B100001093_G_scaffold359095_1_pt1 | contig 14093 bp, 18 predicted proteins | sample TARA_B100001093 | Tara Oceans TARA_B100001093 (sample SAMEA2623116) | marine metagenome | biome: marine biome (ENVO:00000447); feature: surface water layer (ENVO:00002042); material: "saline water (ENVO:00002010), including plankton (ENVO:xxxxxxxx)" | depth 5 m
TCCATCCGTGATACTTTCCTTCAACTTTTGAATTTCTCTCTATTTTCTTATTTTGTCTTCTTGATCTGCTTACAGAATATTGCAACATTTCTAAACCAATAATAAATAATTTTATGGAAACAAAAAAAAAGGTTTTAATATTTCAATTTTTTATTTACCCTAACTACTTACTTAGCTAATCTACTAGATCTTCTTAAAATTCTCAATGTGTCATCTACTACTTTATTGAACACTTTTTCTTCTAATTCTATATTTAAATCTTTTATTAAACTATCTGGTAAAATTGGATCCTCTTGATCCCAACAATCTTGATGCTTGAAATCTCCATAATTTCCATAAATTTTATTCAATCTTCCTACTCTCATAGTATCTTTTTCAATTAATTTATTACATATTACACATTCACTTTTACCTGATTTTGCTTTTTCAAAAATTACATTTGGAATTTCTTCTTGAATAGGCTTCTGTAAAATCCAATATTCATGATTTTCAACCATAAATTCTATATCATCTTCATCTGTTTCTGGATATGCCTCTTTCATATCATCCAATACTTGCATATAATATTCTGTTTTTATTCCATTGGGCAAACATAAACTATGAACCCAACGACCTTGATTAGATCTCAATCTTCCTGGCTCAATGCATCTTGTCATTTCATCACCTTTGAAGATTAGAGAATTACAGCTAAAACAATGAATGTTTGATTTACTAATTGTTGTCATTTTATTTTATACCTTAAAAATATTTATACTCAAAAATAATCAATTTTTTTTTGTTCGACACATTTTTTCAATATAATATATATTATATATATGATATTTATTATAAGAGGACATATTCGAGATGCATTTAAAGTACAACATTTATACAATTTAATAAAAGAAACGTACACTATTTATCCAGATTTAAAAATTTTCATTCATACTTGGAATATATTTGAAAATAATATATCTTGGAAAATAAGACGCGTTAATAATACAATCGTAAATGAAGAAGTTATAAAAGAATATTTTGGTGATTTGAAACATTTAATACATCATATAATTATTGATGATGATAGTAAAATAGAATTAATTGGAAATTTAAATGGAAATATTGCTAATGCAGTAGCTCCGATATTAGGTTGGAAAAATTATTGGTATGGAAAACATAAAATAATAGATTATATTTATAATCAAGAAAATATTAACAAAAATGAAATAGTTGTAAATTGTAGATTTGATATATCTATATCTAGTCATTCTATATCAAATGAAATAATAATTAATTTTTTGAAAAAACATTTAGAAACTATATTTACAAAAAATCTATTTTTAGATAATAATAATAACAATCTAGGTATTGATAATATATATATTGGTAATGTTAATACTATGTATATATTAATTTATAAATTCTATAGCGATTTGGATGAAATTTTAAAATTATGTAAATCACGACATCAAGAACAATTAGTGCCTATAATGAATGGTATTTTATTTGATTGAAATCTTATAAAGTTATTCTTATCTCTATTTTAAAGTAAATAATATTGAACTACTGACAATTTATAATAAATACTTTTATGTTTTGATATAATTACTATATAAAATTATAGTAATTAAAATTAATTTATTGAATGAATAACTAATGCTACATTTTCATGTTGATAACCTCTCATACCAGTTGGTTTTCCATTCATTCCAATCCACTCATAATCTACTTTATTTTCTGTAATAAATTCATAAAATGCTTTGAGTTCTCCTTTATCTCCATCAAAACCAGGATAATTTACTAATTCATCAAATATAATAATACAATCTTTATCAATATAATCCTTTAAATTATCGAAAATATATTTTGTAGAACTATATAAGTCAGCATCCATATGAATGAAAGAAACTTTTTTATTATGATTTTTTATAAAATTAGGTAATGTATCAGAAAACCATCCTTTGATTAATTCTACATTTTTATTTACTATCGGTAAATTACCTTTTCTAGTAAATGTACCTTTATCATATCCATCTCTCCATTTTTCAGGCAATCCTTCAAAACTATCAAATCCATAAACTTTATCATTTGTAAATTTAGAAATATAATTAATAGTTCTTCCAGATGCAACTCCAAATTCTAACCATAATGTGTCAATTTTGTGTTCTAATTTTAAATGTTCAAATACATATTTAAGTGGATATGTATTAACATTCGGAATATTTTTAATAATACTTAACATTTATTATAATGTTATAATATATTATATTATATTTTTTTTATATTTATTTATTCACTTTTTTTTTCAGGTGATATTAATAAATCCAAGTTTAATAATGGTGCTGCATAATTACCAGTATATACTTCGTGATGTTTACAATGTTGTCTTGGTGATACTAAAAAATATAACCAATTACATTTTTTCAAATATGTACTATGAATTAATGAATTTAAAAAAGATATTGTAAATATACCTACATTTATTGTTTTTACATTTGGTTCAAGTAAAAACATACTTGTTAAAAAGGGTAATACATACATAATTTGAAATTCTAAAAATGATACTGAATTTCCAATACTTGGAATATTTTTTACAAATAAATGATGAAACTTATGTATAAAACGTATTGATTCTATTTTATGAACCATTGAATGCATAATAAAATACATAATATTATGTATAAATAACACTCCACTATATTTTATTATTTGAAATTGATTTGTATTTATATCTAGTAAATAATTATAGGCAATTATATAATTAATACTTGAAACTAATAGTAAATTCATATATAAACTTATTAATCCTTGAATATATAAATCTGTTTTATTTTGTAAATAATCAGTAAATGTTTCTTTATCAATAGTAAAATCTAGTATATGACTAAATAAAATAGTAAAACTACCTAAAATATAGACATTCTTTAATGGTTCTAAAATAAAAAATTCCATTAATATAATATTAATATTTATTATTTACTGATTATTTTTCAAAATTAATTCAAGATTCTTAAAAAAATCATCAATATTTTTGGATTCTACTACAATTTGTATTATTCTTGAATAAGATATTTCTTTATTTTCTATGTTTTTTATTTTTGTTTTATATTTTTCATAGTTCTGGTTTATATAATAATGTTGTAATATTTCTTTCAACATTTTTGAATTTATGTAATCCATTTTAATTACTTTATCAATTCTTCCAGGACGTGTTAATGCTGGGTCTATTGATTCCAAAGTATTTGTTGTAAAAAAAACTATACTATTATTAAGTTCAACTATACCATCTAATACATTCAATACATATTCTAATGTAATTTCATCATTGTTTTTTACAATATGTGTTTTTAATAATGATTCTAGTTTATCATTTATGTCTATCTTATCTGAATTATAATTATTTGTATTTATTTCTTCCAACAATTTTAATTTCATTTCTTTTCGTTTTTTTAACACATTATTTTCATTTGCATCAAAGTCTTCAAATACTATGATTAATTGATCTTGATTATACACCTTTTTATCAATTTTTATAGGTCTAAATAATGCCACAAAATCACTACAAGTTTTTATTCTTGACCATGATACTAATACACAATGACGTTTTGTATATTTTATTGTTGATTTAATCAGTGAAGACTTACCACAACCAGGAGGTCCATGTAACATAAAAACACATTTAAATGGTATTCCATATTTTTCGTTTATTTCTTTATTTTCATTATTTGCATTCAAAAAAGGTTTCAAATATGATATTATTTCCTGTTTTTTTTCAAAAAAAATATTATCAAATGATTTATTTGTATAAAATGGTGCCTCAACAAAATCTATTATTAGTTTATTATAATCATCCATTACTGATTTTTGATACTCAAAAACCATTTGACTTTCTGAAGTTGTATCATTCATATATTCCTTTTCTAAATTTTCTAAAAATGTATTTATTGTTTGCATATGATTTAAACCAGGTTTGAATAATTTGTAAACATATTTTTTTATTGCATAATATTTTTTTGAATTATCAGAATCATTTTTATCATCTTTATCTGATTCACCTATATCATAAATCACTTCTAAATAAATATCATTTTTTTTACATAATAATATACTTTGTTTATTTTTTGGTATTAATAAATAATCTGATGTGTTCATATCAATATATTTTGTGTTTTCAAAATTCAATATTTCTGTTAGAGATGAAATCTTATTTATATGATATTTTTTAATATGATGATTTATTGCAAAAAATTTTCCACTATATTGAGTTTTAAATACTGGTTTAACAGAACCATAAGCAGTATACACCTTAATATGATATGGAATTACAATACTGGTATTATAATAATCTCTTGTAAAAAAATCTTGAATTTTGTATTCAACTATTTTCAAAATAGATCTTGGAATCACTTTAAAAATACAATAAATAAATAATAATATCCATATTAATGAATTATTTAAAAAAGATGTATCTTTCATTATATGTGTTAAAAAAGATGCTTCCATTAAATACCATAAATCCATTTTTTATATAATGTCGATTTCTTTTTGTATTTTTTTCGTATATTATTTATTATTACGATGTATAAATATAAGTATGTGGGTTCTTCAATTTTTTTTCATCTATAACAGATTTGGGTAAATTTCTATCAAAATCAAATAATCTATTTTCATATCTACACATTATATTAATATTGTTTGCATACATTAATATAGAATTATTGTAGTAAGTAATTCGATTCATTTTTTTTAAATATTTTATTAATTCTTTATTTAAATTTATGTATTCAATTACTAATTCATTTATTATAAAATCTAAAGCAGTACCTGAATATAGACCTTTTCTAGCTAATTCATATTTAAATAATTCACTTTTTATTTTTTGCATTTTTAAGGTTAAATCAAACACATATATCATGAAATAATAATGACTTATTTTAGACCATTTTCTTAATTCCCAAAATTTAACATATAAATCTTCATCATCCCAATTTTCTAATTCTTGCCAATTGTTTGATAAAACTACATATCTTAATGGACAAGTTATAAATTTATTTTCTTCATTCATTATTTTTTTTTTATTTGTAAAAATATCACTGATTTTTGGTAATATTTCATCATGAATCTCTGTAGCATATTCTTTTTCATATACTATTGCATTTTCTATTTCATTATTAAATTTTTCTATTTCATATATTCCTTCATTATCTTGTGGATTCATTGATAATACTTCGTGTAAATCAATTATATATTTTTCCAATCTATATAGATTTGAATCTGTAAAATTTGATATATTTCTAAAAAATATATACCTGAAATATTCAAAAATATCCTTATCATATATCATAACATTTTTTCTTAATATTTCCAAAAATGTTGGATTATTCCTATTAAATTCACAAAGTGGGAAGTCAAATTCTGTATTCATATTAGTTTTTTTTTTAATCAAATATTTATTAAAAAAAAAATCAATTTTTTTTTATCTAATCCAAACTTCAAAAAAATTATTCCTACAAGGTCCCCAACCTCCAAATTCTTTATAATCACAAATAAAATTATTTTGAATTAGTACCTTATCTACATAATTCTTTTGTGTTATATCATTATAATCGTTTTCCATTATTATTAATTTTATATTATCTAATATGTTTGGCATATCCATTAAAATGTAATAAAATGCTCCTTCGCAATCTAATATTAATGTATCAAATTCTATTTTATACTTTGATCTTAGTTCATCCAATGATATTGTATTTACCCACTTGGTTCCTGGTAATAAAATATCAGTTGGTATTGTATTCCATCCCTTTTGAACTAATTTTCTATTTGATAATGCTGCATCTTCTATATGAAATTTAAAATTATTCAAATTTCTATTTTCTATTAATTGTTTCGCTATTCTACCATCACTTTCCATAGTTACAAAATTATTACAATCAACAATACTTGCTATAATCAATGCATTCCTTCCAATATTTCCCCCTATTTCTAAAACTTTACAATCTTTGTTTAAATATCTTATTGCCATTTTTTGCTCAGGTAATTCAGATCTAAAATCTCCATACTTTATTTTTAGTTTTGAATGTATTTCAGACAATTTATTATCATACTTGGAATTATCATCTAATTCTATTGTATTATTTAAAATATTTATTTTAACTTGTTTAAATTCATCGTATTCATTAATAACATTATCAATTTCAATAAATACTTTTTTATGAACATTTCTAATTGGATCACCAAAATATTGTGCTCTATTGTTATCTCCTATAGGTATTGTTATTAAACTTTCTTTTTTAAGTTTTGCTAAACATATGCTGGTAACATCAATTTTTTTGGTACTTATTCCATATTCTATTTTCATTATTATAAAATATATTATAAATAATATTTATATTTAAATCGCAATAAGTTTATTCATTATCTTTATAAATAAACCATAAAATAAATATTAATAAATTGCAAAATGCAGGTAATGTCATTGAATATGTTAAAAAATAATCTTTTGCTAATACACCATATATTATATAAAGCAAATCACTAGAACTATGTAGAATAAAAAAATACGGATTAAGATCACGTACTTTTTTTGTTTTTATAATTTGATGCAATTGTGGTAATGAAGTTACAAAAGCTAATGCACCAGCTGAATATGCTATTATGTATAAATTATTATTCATATATTATTATATTACTAATGTTTTTAAATTATTCTGTATTTATTTTCTTAAAAGTCAATGTTGTTATTGAATTTCTTACATTTTCATCTGCTAATATTTCGTATTTATAATCATTTTGGAATTCACCACCCATTTGAATAACATGATTTGTCTCCATTAATATATCTTTTACTATTATGTTTGTTTTCCTTTCTCTAATTCTCATTTTACGATTAAAACCATTTCCACTAGTCAAAATTAAAACATCATTCTTGTTCATATATGATTCATAATCACTATATGGCTCTGTATAATGATTACCATTTTCATATTTATCTATTATTATTCCATTGAAATTTGTATCAAAATATTCATTTATTATTTTTAATATTGTTTCAAATCCACATTGAAATGGTTGAGATTCAAATCTTTGACCCATTATGTTATAATTTCCTATACTATTTGATAAGAATATTGTTTTCTTGTCTAGAGTATATTTTTTGCCCCCCAATATTTTCACTTTTAAATTTTCTTCAAATTTTGATTTTATTAAATCACAAGCTAATAATATAATTAAAGCATTTTTTGAAAAATCAATTTGTCTCAAAAAAGATGTATCAGTCTTAATTAGTGTTTCCATTTTATACATTTCATAAATTTATATGAAAAATATTCAATTTTTTTAAATTCCAATATTATTTATTATTATGTCTTGTATTTTATCCAAGTTAAAAATAGTTATTACACTTATTGACAATATTAATACTACTATACTATAATTGTAATTGTTTTCTTGTATTTCTAATTCTTTTTTCACTTCTTCAAGTTCTTCTTTATCTAATTCTAAATTCTCATTTTCATATTTTTTCATATATTTCCCATACAATCTATCATCTATTATATCTACTATTCCTTCTTCCATATTTTTTTTCCATTCTTCATACGATATTGTCATTCTTTATATCTTAAGTATAAGTAATTTTTATATTCATAAAAAAATAATCTTTTAAACAATTTAAAAATTATTATTAAAAATTATTATGTATACTTTTCATCAAATTATTAAATTGATCAGTAATTGGATACGTTATTCATCATCTTTATGGATAGAATATTTTTACATATATTATAATGATATTGTAAGAGATATGTATCCAATATTATTAGAAAGTTATCGTCCAATTATAATCTCCCAATTTTAATTATAGATATTTTTACATTTTCATAATAAAAAAATAATAACATAAAAAAAAACGAGTAAATAAGTATCTCTATTTCTTTTTGTTATAGTTCATTTCGTTCCGAACATACGTGTTCGTGATCCAGGACACACCACGTGGAGGCGAACTATATTATGTCCCAATGCCCGTCGGCAACCCAGAAATCACTTCATATAACCTGACACTTAAGTCATGAGTTATAATTCATTCAATCAGTTAAATATTAGGGGGGTAACCTAATACCACTACGCTAGGATTTTTTAAGCGCTATTCAGGATAATTTTTGCTATCTATGACACGGCTTTCGAAATTAAGAGTCTCTTAAGGTTACCTCCCTACTAACCTCCTCCTTGTCACAAAATAGTATGAGCAATCATATTTAACAGGACGTAACCTTTTTAAATACACCATACTATTTGAACTCCTAGGCACCACCACGGGTGTTAATTCACCTCCGCCTTCGGATCGTAGGATGTCCACGTGTTCTTTAGAACTTTCCCACCATTCTAAAGTGGCCCAACACACACCCTTCCATTCCCCAACAATATAATCCATAGCGATAAACAATATATGTGTGACCTCTTAGACCCTAATCTAAATGTAGGCGAGTATCATCACGAAGCTAATTAGAATGACTCCAGGTGCGTAACAATATACCTTCCCTTCTTCATCTATTCTAAACCGCTTATGTTTTTATATTTTATGATTTTATACATTCTCAAAAATAGAGAAAAATAATTTCAATTTTCTGTAAATCTGGACACTTTTTTTAATTTATATTACTAATATATATGGTCAATAATAAAAATTCAATTAAAATAAAACAATTAAAAGATAATTTGGAAAATGTTTTAGATGAATTTAAAAAATTGGATTTTAATAATGAAAAACAAGTTAATAAATTCTTAAAAAATATTATAAAAAAATTCAATTATATAAAACCAATTTTATTAAAAGAAATAAAAAGTAAAAAGAAAGGAGGTACTTGTAAAAAATGTAATATTTTTAAAGGTGGTCATAGGTCTGCAGATAGAATTATAAGGGATCAACAATCAAGTGTTTGTTTTTTGTGTCTAGGAGAGCGCTATGAACGCACTAGAGGTCTAAGTAATCAAACAATTAGAGATCGTGGCATATTAAAACATCATGAAGAGCCTGGTAATTGTCAAATTGTAGCCCACGAAAATTGTTGGCGAGATTTATTTCAAAATATGGATACATTTAGATGTCCTGGTTGTCATAAAATATTAGAAATGCAAGGTAACGAAGTTGTAATCAGTAATGTACCTATGTTAAATAATAATAATGATGATGATAATAATTTTGCAGCTGAACAAAATGATTTTATTATTAATAATATAGAAATAGATAATGATGATATGATTTATAACTCTTTATTGGTTGCTATATTTTTTACGTACATAAAATTAGTTAATAATATTAGTAATAACCCATTAATATTTTTAATATTGGGTTTTAGTTATAGATATTTTTTGAAAATGTTAAATATAAATTATCGTAGAAATCCTAATCCACCACTAGGAATTATTGCTTTAGGTTATATGGTTATTCCTTTTTTTGTTTTAATATTAGCAACTACTACTATTGAATCTATTTCTATTTTAGGTGGACCTAATTTGGTTAATGATACTTATGACTATATTAAAAATATTATTGAAATAATACACGAAAAAATAATTAGTGATGAGATTGATAATCCAGAATTCAATCAACTTAGGAATCAAGTTTTAAATTACAATAACAATACAAATGTCTTAGATATTGAAGGAGGTTATAAAAAATCAAAGAAAAACAAAAGAAAAATAAATAAAACAAAAAAATTAAGGAGAAGGAGGACCTGAAATATAACAAGCATACATATCGGGATATGTCTTATTTTCTACAGCCTTCTTTTTAGCAGATTTAAATTTAAAATATTGACACAAACAAGTAAACAACATATAGTGTATATAACTACAATTCTTTATTAATATAAAATAAATATATTAATAAAAAGTACACAAGTGCGGGCTCGAACCGCAGACCTTCGGCTCATAAGACCGATGCTCTAACCAACTGAGCTACATGTGCAAGTGCATCGAGAGGGGTTCGAACCCTCGCCTCTTACGAGACTGCATCTTAAGTGCAGCGCCTTAGACCACTCGGCCATCGATGCTTTAGTAGTTACCCAATGTGGGGCTCGAACCCACGACCACCAGCTTAAAAGGCTGGCGCTCTACCGACTGAGCTAACTAGGTATACAATATTAACTATTATTATGCTTTTATATTGTTTAAAAATAATATTTATGATGCTACTTTTAATTTTTTAAGAAACGGAATAAACTTATAATTATTATTCAAAAAAGATATATCGAACATTTCTTTTATTTTATTTACATTCCTGTAATTATCTACATTTTCAAAATTTTTCCATTTAATTATATATGTTAATAATGATATTTTATGAATCATTGGTGAGTTTCTTGCTATATTATAATAACTAAATATCCATTTTAACATATAATTTGTTCTCATATACCAAAATGTTTTATTCATTTCATTTATGCATTTATTATATTGTAATTTATAGGTATTATCATATTCATATATTATTGTCCATATTTCATTAGGAAAATAATATTGCTTCATTACAATATTTATTATAAATAATTTTTTATATAATTTATTAAAATGATTTAAATTTTTTTGTTTTTATATATTGAAATATGGATACTAAACTAAAAGAAAATGAACTCTATAAATGTTTATTCAAATATAGAAAATTAACTTCTGACCAAAAAAAATCAGTGAGATTAAAAGGATTTAATTATGCACAATCAAGAATTATTACATTTGATAAATATTTCGAATTAAATCCATATTGTGATATTAATCCATATTTACAAAATTTAAATACTAATTTTGATAAAAATTTGTTTGATTCTTTCTTTAATAGGTTCTTAACTATTAGACCTTTTACGAAAGTCTATTACTTTGACGAATCTAGTAAATACCTAATTCAACTTTTAAAAAATTTCAAAAATGAATCATCCATTTGTGATTACATATATTCAAAAATTGATATTGTTACTACCATTTTCAATAATACTGAATTAGAAACTTTACATATTTTAAATAATATTGAAAAGAATATAGATAAAGAATTGTTTAAACTCATAGATTTTAATAATAATTATTTTATTAGATATTATCTTCTCAACGAAAAGTCTTTTCATTGTCTAATTAATAAATATATTGCATTTTATCTAGAGACACATATTGATGATGTATATAATTTACCACAAAATAATGATCCTTTTAAAAATAAATTAATCAAAAATATTGTACAATTTCACGTAAATTCACTTAAAATTAGAAATAATCTCACAATACAACATTATTGTATTAGCTTTTACATTAATTATTTGAATCTAAATTACAATTTCTTAAAAAATAATTTAATCAAATTTGAAATAGCAAGATATGGCAAACATAGTGGTACAATATTAGATAGGATTATTGATTATTATAGTGTATTATTAATGAATAATAATAAACAATTTTATCACTACAATAAATTATATACAAAAATTTGTGGAAACATTGAAGTTTACAATTATAATGAAACATCTCTATCAAATGGAGTATATTCTATTATTGAATATTTTCATTAATTCTGTAATTCTATTAATAAATTTTGCTCTTTGAGACGTGTATCCAAAATTTCATTACTATCTCTTAAATCAAAATAATTTTTATATTCTTCAATTTTTAAATATGCAGCACTATCTCTCCAATTATTTATATCACCTATTTTTGTTTTTTTATTTACGAAATAATTCCATGATTGTATTGCATAATGATTTATAATTAATTCTGAAGTATCGTTTCTATGATCAAAAACCATAGTTTTTCCATCAACTTTACAATGATGGACATCAAAACCTTTAAAATATTTACTTTTAAAACCATATTTCTGACTTATAAACGTTTTAGAATAATCGTATCTACTTCTTTTTGTAAAATTATTAACAACACTATCAGGTTGTTCAATAAATGAATTACTACCAAAATTTTGCCATCTTATATGTAATTGTGAATAGTCATCGTACTTACTTAATATATTTTTTAAATTTATTTCTTTTGGTGAATATAAAAATTCATCAAGATCTAATACAAAAAACCATTTATATTTTTCTTCTTTAACTATATCATAAAAATATTTATTATACAATTCTATTTGTTTTCCTCCTCTATTTGTTACTATATCTGAATTGAAAATATCAATAAATCCTATATCTAAATATGGTTTTAATATTTCTAAATAATTGTCATTACTGAAGTCATTAATCATAAAAATGTGATCAACACCTCTATTTTTATAATGTTCAATCCATTCTTTTAAAATGTGAGATTCATTTTTAAAACATGTTAAAATAGCTATCATTATTTATATAATTATATATAAATAAATCTATTTATATTTCCTTCTTGTTCTTCTTTTACCACCTCTTGGTAAATATATTATTGGATCATCATCTGCTGTTAATAAATCAAAATTTGTTGCTCTCCTAACATTACTTGCTTGAATTGTTGAAGGTTCAGTTGGTACTGATGCTTGATAGGCAACTGGTAGATTACCTTTTATTGATTTTTTATCATAATATCCATCACTAGCAAAATCAAACATACTTTCTAATTTACTAATATTTTGAGTCTCAATCTTATCATTTTTCAAATATTCTATTAGAATTGGTAAATATTTTGAGTCTTTTCTGTGTTTTTGATAATCATTTTTTTTTATTTTCTTATGTAATTCTAATTCATAAAATCGTTTTGCAGTTATATTTTTAAAATGTTTTTTTTCTATTTTTTCTCTTTGATTTAAAGCATATTTTAATTTTTTTTGCATAATCTCTAACACCTTTTTCTTGCTTCTATATGATATTGCAAATACATATGCGTCTTTTTCTTCTGATAATATTTCTGCTATTTTTATTTGCATATCATCATCATCCGAATTAGGAAGCATATATACTTTTAAATTTTCATAACCATCGTTATATGTTAATAGAATTATTGATTCTGCGTTATCTATGTGATGAACTTGACTAATTGTTTGTTGGCTTTTTTTTTTACACATTGTTGAACCACATTGACCTCTTCCTATTATTTTCCTTTTTATTGTTTTTCTTTTCATATATAATTTAATCATAAAAAAAACTATCTAAACTCTAGCTACTTATTGTTCTAAACTATTCAAAAAGTTTCTTGCTTTATCTGAAAGTTTGAATTCAGGCATCTCGTTTTCAAAACCATCAAACCAGTATGACACATTTACCTCTGTTAAATAAAATGCATCATTTAATTCACCATACGCTTTATGAATTACATAAAGCGTATTATCCTCTCCTTTATACAAGTAATGTGTTCTCATTGCATTACTTGAATATCCAAATATTTCTAGTGTTGATTCATTCATTATTTTTTTATAAGCTTCTCTAGCTAAATTATAATAATTAGATGATATATCAGCGTGAAGTTTAAATGGATTCAAATCATTTCTAGTATTTACATAATTACTTATTTGATTCATCATTTCTGAGTTACTTTCCATTACTTTTCAAGTTTATACCTTCAGAGATTTATTTTAATTTTAATTCAATTTTTTATGAAAAAACATAAAAAAGTATTATTTTATAAATGTTTAGTAATCTTCCTATTGATATTGTTCATTTAATTATTGAATATGATGGTTCTATGAAACTTAGAAATGGGATTTATATGAATCAACTTGATGTCAAAAGTAAAAAATTTAATAGACTTAGAGAGATTTATGTTAAAAAATCAGAAGTATTTAATGAGATTTTAATTAATTATGGTATAAAAAATCCTTTTTATATTGATATATTTATTTATACTGAAACAAAAATTAAATTTGGTTTTATATTAGACTATTTTTACATACAAGATGAATTCTGTATTTCTTGCTATAAAGACATTAGTAGAACTGAAGAATATATGGTTAATAAAGCATTTAATCTTCTTAAAAACGTTAATTTACAATATTATTTTATAGATAGATTTAATTATTATTAAAAATTATCTATCTTATTAGAGATTTCGTTAAAAATTTTATAAAAAATTATTATAATTCAATGTTTTATATTGATGAATTTACCTTTTGAATTGGTAATTAAAATTTTATCTTATCTTAATATAAATCACATTAATAACTT
>TARA_B100001093_G_scaffold138699_1_pt1 | contig 14086 bp, 12 predicted proteins | sample TARA_B100001093 | Tara Oceans TARA_B100001093 (sample SAMEA2623116) | marine metagenome | biome: marine biome (ENVO:00000447); feature: surface water layer (ENVO:00002042); material: "saline water (ENVO:00002010), including plankton (ENVO:xxxxxxxx)" | depth 5 m
GAATCATCTTCATCGTCGGATTCATGTTCTTGAGGTTCAAGTGGCGTGTATTCTTCACCGGTAATCGTGTGGTGTAATTCGTTTAAATCAATACGGCCATCACCATCGGCATCGATAGTTTCGATTAAACGTTCAACTTGCGACGGTGGAAGATCTGCGAGGTTGAGGCTAAGTAGCCCAGATTTCAATTCTGATGAATCAATTTGACCATCGCCGTCTTCATCGAATTTGCTGAACAGCATTGGGATTGTAATGCCCGTATTTGATAACCAGAGACGCAATACATCAACCACATCATCAGCTACAAATATAGTACCGCAATGACTACACTTTCGCGAGTCAAGTGGTACAAGTCCACCGCACGCACCACACTCGCCGAGTGCCTCATCGGAAACTCCAGTGAAAGAAATGCCGCATTCAGGGCATTCGCTTGAATCAATTGGGACAATTGCGCGGCAAGCGCCACACTCAGCCATTGCTGATTCATTCTTTACGTCTTCAGACATGCTCACACCTAACTAACCCATAGCATCGACCAATATAATGATTCATAGACTTTGAATGATGAACGGCACATACGAGCAGTTCGTTTTGGAGGTGAGAGTGTGGAAAAAGGGCAAATTTATTCTGTTGAATTCAGTATTGATTCAGAGATTCTATCATGGGTCGACCGAAACAGTCAATCATCCAATGAGCACATTCTGTTGTTTTCTCGCCTACCCCATCGCAGGTTGTTGGAACATGTTGACTTGCAAGCAGTTGAAGCCTATTGGCTGAGTGAACGTGTTACTAAGGGGGCGGTTCAGCCTGAATTGACCGAAGTTGATCGCATAATTCAACAACATCTATCAAACCATTCCGGAATCATAGTCGTTGAAGGACTTGAGTGGCTTGTGACAAAGCACGGAGAAGACAGTGTGCTCTCGTTCATACGTAGGCTTCGGGAATCCGTTCACCGTACTCAGTGGACCATTCTCATCCCTGTACGACCGCTTGCTTTTGAATCGCTCTGGCTGGCGCGAATGAGACGGGAAGCACCTCCAACAACACTTGACTTCGGCCAAGACGACAATACAGAAATCATAGAAGAGGTGAACATCGAAGGTGCCCTAGTTGAAAACGAAACATTGACCCCGACGCTGGAAATTCGTGAAGACGGGAGTCCGCGATTAGTCATGCTGACTCGACTACCATCTCTTGGTTTTACCCAGTCGTTGTTGAGAAAGAGAATTCTTCAATGGAGGCGAATGGGTCTTGACGTATCAGGGGTTGAGCCTGCATTGACCATGGAAGAGGATGCATCATACAGATTGTATACCAAAATCGAGGAACTCGTTCGAAGAGCAGTCGATCTCGACCACGCAATTGATTCACTGATTCCTCCGCTATCGGCCAGTCAAGAAGCCGTTGCAAGGTTCAGAATTCGTCAACTCACCGGCCTCGATGAGTTGGAAAAGGCATTCTTTGAAGATACAGTATAAGCAGCAATTGATCCACTAACTATGATTTAGCGGGGCAATCGGCCGTGCTCGGCTTCGATACGTGCAAGCCACTTCCCATCAAGGAGTTCTGCTGAAATATTCATCAAGTCCTTGCTGGTTGAACGGTCACCTTGTAGGGGCTTCACGACAGAACGAACGCGTTGAACCAAACTGTTGACGATTGGGGCTGGTGAAAGTGCTTCAAGTTCGAGCGCTTCGCATGCAACCATTAGTTCACAGGCAAGCACTTCGGAAAGGCGCTGCGTGGCCTGAAGCAGGTTCCAGCATGCAGTGGCTCCCATACTGACATGATCTTCTTGTCCCGCCGAAGTGGTCGTTGAGAAATTCGTACGTGGTGCAGCATGACCATGGAGTTCGGCGAGTGAAGCACCTGCAACATATTGTACAATCATGAGACCCGATTCAAGACCTGAATCCTGTGCCAAAAAGGCGGGCATCTTGCTACGGGCGGGATCGAGTATCTGATCGATTCTTCGTTCAGATATGGATCCAATTTCAAACATTGCCGATGCCATTGAATCTGCCGTTAATGCTAGTATTTCGCCGTGGAAGTTACCTTGCGAGATGACTTCGTGACTGCCAGGGTTGTCAGGAGACGGGAATATGAGGGGGTTATCAGTTGCACTGTTTAACTCGATATTGAGTGTTTTTTGAAGTGCACTCAGCCGCTCATAGACTGCACCGTGAACTTGGGGTGCGCAGCGGAAGGAGTACGCATCCTGCACTTGTTCACAATCTTTGTGCGAGTCCATGATTGGTGAATCTTGCAAGATAGTACGTATTCTCTTCGCAACCAATTGCTGTCCAGGGTGAGGACGGGCATCGTGGACACGAGCATCAGAAGGTTTGACACTCGCTTTCCGAGACTCAATCGAGGTGCAGAGAATCAGGTCAGCAAAAACGAGTAAATCGGCGAGATTTCGTTCCGCTTTAACGAGAAAACTACACATTTGACTCGTCCCATTGATGAGAGATAAGCCGTCTTTAGCTCGTAATTCGAGTCGAATTAATCCGTGATGAATTAGACGATTCATAGCAGGTTCTACGCCCCCGTCATCGCACAACACTTCACCCTCGCCGAGTAGCGCCAACGCCATGTGTGAAAGAGGTGCTAAATCTCCACTTGCACCCAAACTTCCAATTCGGGGTATGGCGGGCACGATATCGAAATTGAGAAACGAAACCAGCTGGGCTAGTACATCAGGATGAACGCCTGAATTACCTTTAGCAAGCGAATTGATGCGAACAGCCATCATTGAACGGACTGATTCTTTTGTCATGTATTCGCCTATGGCTGTTGCGTGAGAACGAACGAGGTTGTTTTGCAATGCTGCTAAATCTTCATGCGAAATACGCTGGTGGACAAGAGCCCCAAAACCAGTATTAATCCCATATACGGTTTCACCTTCGGAAAGAATACGCTCAACGACGGCCCTTGAGGCGTGAACGCGAATCATGGCATCTGGTGATACTGTAACTTGTGCGTGACCGGTAGAGATTCTCATGACTTCTGCTGGGGTGAGTGTGTGTCCATCAAGGGTTATGAGGTTCATTGGTCCACCCCCTTGAACAAAGCATCGAGAAGTGAATCATCAAGCAAGTTTGGCAGAGTAACCTTGAGAAGAGGTTCGTCTTTCATAGCTCTTTGAATAGCAAACATAGCGCCTTTATTCCTCGCCCATGCTCTTCGTGCAACACCGTTATTGACGTCCCAATGGAGCATTCGCTGGATTTTCAATTCACATTCCTTGCTACCGTCAAGAAGCATCCCGAATCCACCGTTCATTACCTCGCCCCAGCCTACGCCACCACCGTTGTGAAGGCTCACCCAAGTAGCACCACGAAATGCGTCGCCGACAAAATTCTGGACCGCCATATCTGCGGTGAGGATGGAGCCATCTTTGATATTCGCCGTTTCTCTGTATGGGCTGTCAGTACCGGAAACATCATGATGGTCTCGACCGAGTACTATTGGGCCCTTGAGACGGCCACTTGCGATTGCTTCATTCATTGCACTGGCGATTGCGCGACGGCCTTGATCATCAGCGTAGAGAATGCGCGCTTGACTTCCAACAACCATTTGATTGGAACTGGCGCCCTGAATCCAACGTATGTTATCGGACATCTGCTGTTGAATTTCGATTGGTGCATCGTTCATCATAGACTCTAAGACTTCACACGCAATGTCATCGGTTGTTTGCAAATCTCTCGAATCACCTGAACAGCACACCCAACGATAGGGCCCAAATCCATAATCAAAACACATTGGTCCCATGATATCTTCAACATAACTCGGATATCTAAAGGTCCCATCAGAATTGAGGACATCAGCCCCTGCACGACTAGCTTCGAGTAAAAATGCGTTCCCGTAATCCCAAAAATACATGCCTTTCTTCGAAAGCGTGTTGATTGCCGCTGCGTGACGTCGAAGAGTTGAACGGACTTCATCAGCAAAGCGTTCAGGCTCTTCAGAAAGCATACGTGTTGATTCTTCGAACGTGAAACCAATAGGGAAATATCCACCTTGCCATGGATTATGCAGACTAGTCTGGTCGCTTCCTAAATCTACTTGGATGTTACGGTGAGCAAGACGCTCCCACAAATGAACAATGTTGCCTACATAACCAATCGAAATCGGGGTATTGGAGTTCGCAGCACTCACCATTTGGTCGATAGCATCGTCAACGTCCTCAGTGATTGAAGTGAGCCAACCTTGCTCATGGCGCTTGTAAGCTGCGTGTGAATTGGATTCTGCAACGATGCATGATGCGCCAGCGATAACCGCAGCTTTGGCTTGTGCACCCGACATCCCGCCAAGACCTGATGTCACAAAAGTGACGCCTTCAAGCCCCTGGTCGCCAGTGAGCCCAAGATGGGCCCGGCCAGCGTTCAGAAGCGTGATTGTTGTACCATGAACGATGCCTTGTGGGCCGATGTACATGTAAGAGCCTGCAGTCATTTGACCGTATTGCGTTACCCCAAGGGCATTGAGGCGTTCATAGTTGTGGGTGGTCGATGCATTCGGAATCATCATGCCATTGGTTACAATGACTCGAGGTGCGGAGGAACTGGAAGGGAACAGACCCATTGGATGACCGGAATACATCACAAGTGTTTGATCATCGGTCATGGTTGACAAGTACTGCATGGTGAGGCGGTACTGTGCCCAATTTTGGAATACTGAACCATTTCCACCATAAGTGATGAGTTCATGAGGGAATTGGGCGACTGCAGGGTCGAGATTGTTTTGAATCATCAGCATAATTGATGCAGCCTGCTTGGACTGGGTATTGTATGCATCGATTGGATGTGCTTTCATTTCATATTCTGTTGGGCGAAATCGATTCATGATGATGCGGCCGAACGTATTGAGTTCGATTAGAAACTCTGGGCCCAGTATCGAATGCATGTGTTTTGGAAAATATCGAAGTGCGTTTTTAATCGCAAGTTTCTTGTCTGCTACCGTGAGAATTTGACGACGTGATGGGGCGTGGTCCACTGAATCATCGTACCCTGGATGCTCGGGTAGCGTTCTTGGAATACCTTCACCAAGATGCTTGCGTAATGAAGCCCACTGGTCCCCCATGAACCTTCGATAGAACCGTGACCCTTGAGCATTCGTATAGAGCGCTTTCAAACCGATAAGGAATGATCGTCAAACACATCGTTTTCTTTAGGTGACCACAAGGTGAATACGAATCCAGACACCATCATCACAACTGCGAATATTTGGAATCCACCTTTCAGAGTAAAGAACTCATGCTCCAGTAAGTAACCTGCAACTGCACTGGAAACCGAAAAGGCAAGTGACATGATGAGCATATCCATAGAAAAGACACGACCCCTAACTTCATCTTCGACCCATTTCTGAGTCAATATCGTAGAAAGGACCCAGTTCGCTCCACTCGCCGAGTGTGCACAAATAATCAAACAAAAGGTCAGCCAAATATTGATGCCAAGGGTGTATCCTACAAAGAAGTAAAAGAATCCTGATATGACTACCAAAATACCAACCAGTCGTGGCCACTTATTCTCATCAGTCAAGAATTTGCGTGCCAGAATAGGTCCAGTTCCGGTTCCAATACCACGTGCGAAGAAAAACAGACCGAATCCAATTGCAACGCCAAAGCCGTCTATGTTAGCACCTGCAAGGACAAGGAATACACCAGCGAGTCCACCACCAGCAATGTTCCATGATGCCTTCGCAAAGACAATTCGAAGGAGTCGTGCTTCGCGAACAATACGCTTGGCACCAGCGCGGATGTTTGAAAAAACTGTTCGCAGCAGTGAACCGGAACTTTGGGCGTCAAAAGTTTGGGGGATCACCAATGGTAAGAGAAGGATACCACTCACCAAAAAGGTGAATGAATCAATAATAAACGCAGCATCAGTCCCATAGAGTTCAACAACTACGCCACCCATTACCGCTCCTAAACAGAGCGCAGTTGACCAAGATGCGGCGTCGAGGGCATTGGCAGTGGCAAGATGTTCTTCTGGAACTATATTCGGTAGTGCTGCTCTCTCTGCAGTAACATAGCAGCCGTGAATCAACATCATCATTCCTGAAAGTCCAATCATCCACACAATGTCTTCAGGTCCATTGACTGCAAGGAAGGACAGAGCGAGAATAACTTGCGCAAAATTCGACCAAACAAGAATGTGTTTGCGGTTGATCCTGTCGGCAAGAAGACCACTGAATGGCTGGAATACTGCGAAACAGAGCATTCGAATGGTGAAGAGTATGCCGAGAAGAAATTCCGAATCCGTGTATTGATAGATGAGCATGAACAGTGCAATTGTGTTGAACCATTCGCCAAGCATGCTGATGACTGAAGCGGACCATAGGCGACGGAAGGCTGCATTCGTGCGGATGAGTTCCGCATAGCCAATTTGGCTCATTCTTCTTCACCGTGTACGGGCGAAGCATGCGCCGAAAGTGAAACTTCGATGAATTTGGAAGTCGGGGTGTTGGATAGTGCGGCAGTTGAGTCGAGCGGGACCAGAGAATTTGCTTCGGGGAAATATGTTGCAATGTTCCCTTTCGGAATGTCATACGGGACCAGCATCCATGAGTTTGAACGTCGTATTTGGCCATGGAAATGGCTCGTAATATCTACGATTTGTCGACTTTTCCATCCACGCTCAACCATATCGCTTGCATTGATGAGAACCACACGACGGTTGCCGCTGATACCACGATATCGGTCATGCAAGTCATAAATGGTGGTGTTATATTGGTCATGAGAGCGAATGGTCATCATGACAAAATGACCGGCAGCAATGTGATTCTGTGGAAGTGAATGGCAGGTGAAATGTGCCTTGCCAGAGGGTGTGTCGAACGAGCGTGAATCTCGCGGAGAATTGGGTAACAAGAAACCGTTTTCAGTTCGAACACGCAGATTGTAGTTTTCAAATCCATCAAGGCAGCGTTCCATAAGATCACGAATTGAATCATAATTGGAAGTCATTTCCCGCCAATCGACCGGACTACTATCAAAAAGATGCAGTGAGAGATTCGAAACAATCCATGGTTCGCTGCGAAGCATGGCTGATGCGGGTTTCAAAGAGCCGCGTGATCTGTGGACAACGCCCATTGAATTTTCAACGGTTACGAATTGTTCGCCCGACGCTTGGACGTCAAGTTCTGTTCGGCCCAAACATGGTAGAATCAACGCTTCATGTCCCGTCACGAGATGAGAGCGATTCAGTTTGGTTGATACTTGAACTGTCAAGTCGACCTTTCTCAGTGCTGCAGCTGTTGCATGTGTATCTGGCGTTGCTGAAATGAAGTTTCCACCCATGCAGAAAAAGACGTCAACTTTACCGTCACGCATTGCTCGTATGGCATTGACTACATCGTAGCCATGCGACTGGGGAAGAGATGTCCTGAGTCCTTGTTCCATACGCTCAAGAAATGATTTCGGTGGGGCCTCCCAAATACCGACGGTCCGGTCCCCTTGAACGTTCGAATGGCCACGAACAGGGCACAAACCAGCTCCTTTTCGACCGATATGTCCACCCATTAACAACAGGTTGACCACTTCTTGAATCACGGCAACACCGTTAGGCTGCTGCGTGAGGCCCATGGCCCAGCATGCAATGGTGGCCGTAGATTTCGAGAGCAGGCGACCTACCTCTTCGATTTCATCACGCGATATTCCTGAATCCGAAACGATCGTTTTCCAGTCAAACGACCGTGTATGCTCAACCATTGCGTCGTAACCAGAGGTTTTGGAGCGGATAAATTCGCTGTCAAAGCCTCCATGTTCCAAGTGTACTTTGATGAGTCCTTTCATCAGTGCTGCATCACCACCAATCTTGACCTTCAGGTGTATATCAGAGATTTTCGTTGTTTGCAGATTCAATTTCATATAGTCTTGAGGGTGCTTGAATCGTTCAAGACCAGTTTCGGGAAGTGGGTTGATATGGACAATCTGCGCGCCGGCATGTTTCGCATCACGAAGGGCTGTGAGCATACGTGGATGGTTCGTACCGGGGTTTTGCCCAATCACCAAAATAACATCAGCATGGTTGAAATCTTCAAGATGGACTGTACCCTTACCGATACCAATCGTTGGCCCGAGGCCTTTCCCACTTGATTCGTGGCACATGTTTGAACAATCGGGTAGATTATTGGTACCGATACTTCTGACCATGGCTTGGTACAAAAATGCAGCCTCGTTACTGGTTCGACCTGAGGTATAGAAAACGGACCTATCTGGATTGTCTGAAGACTGGATGGATTGAGCAATATAGCCTAGTGCATCATCCCATGAAATCGGTTGGTAGTGGGACTCGCCCTTTTTAAGAATCATTGGGTGTGTTAATCGTCCTTGTTTGTTGAGCCATCGGTCACTTTTTTCTGCCAGCGCTTGAATCGAATGCTTGGCAAAAAATTCAGGGGTGACTCGACGGGTTGTTGCTTCGTCTGCAACGGCCTTGGCACCGTTTTCACAAAACTCGAATGTTGTACGATGTGAAGGGTCTGGCCAAGCGCAACCCGGGCAATCGAAACCTTCCTGTTGATTGACCATCTTCAACGTACGAACAGTTCGGCTCATCCCCATGTTTTGCAAACCGTGCTTCACAGATGACACGATAGCAGGAATGCCGGCAGCCAACTTCTTTGGATTCTTGATTTTTAGACTGTTGAAGTCCGGCGGAGTATCTGGACGCGCATCTTCCCTCAAACACTCACCAATCTATGTTGACAGGGGGGGGTTCTCAAGGCTTGCCGTACCATGGAGGTCACAGATGGCCAATTCCAACGCATCCGTCTGGTTTCATGAAGGAAAAAATACGGATGCCAAGATTGCGCGCTGTCTTTGCTGCGAGTGTGGAGCATGCACCAATACATACAATCGTACCGACGCCTGAACGCGCAGCCTTGGCGACTAAATCCCATCCACATCGCCCAGATAGAAGTAAGTGTGAGTGAGGGGGAATCCCTCCCTGTACGAGGCCCATTCCAATTGCTTTGTCGACTGCATTGTGTCGCCCGATATCTTCTGCGACACACATAACGCCTTTTTCAGGAGTCCACAAAGCTGCTGCGTGCATACCGCCCGTAGCATGAAAACCCGATTGCAGTGAACGCATTTGCTGCAATGCTTGGTATGATTCAGAGTGGGAAAATTCATTGTGCAACGTACCATGCATAGGGAGTTGTTCGATTAATTCATCCAATCCGTCTACATTGCAAGCACCGCATGAAGAGGTGATAATCCGATCTGAATCAATTCGGTTTGTGAGAGATGTACTCGTGGATACTTTCCAAGAACCGGAGGCTGTATGTTCGACAGTAATACTCTCTATGCTGACATTGCCATACCCCTCCGCAGCGGCGTGCCCAACATACAAGCATTCCAAGTGTGATGGTGTTGCTAGCAAACTCGCAATAGCATTGGAACCGCTCACAAGATGAATCAATGATTCAATTGCTAACTGATCGTGTTCAATAGAACGGTTGTTCATGGAATAACGGTGTACGCCCGTACTTCTGTGCTGTTCCATGCTTACAACTCCGATGAATCATCTTCATGAGGGGATTCAATGTCAAAAAATTCAAACTGCAATGCTACCAATTCTGCACTCGATTTGGCTTGAGCATATGCATCCAGAGGCTTCAAGTTCAGTTCAAAAAAACGCTCACCCCATCGAAATGCACCAAGGACTTGACGTGCTTGGTCAACTTCGCCCAGCAAGTACAACACCGTTGCCAATGCCTCAGCAGTAGACAATCGTCCCGGTTTACCCCAATTCACTGGATTGGCAGCCAACAACAGCGGCAACATCCTTGGCTTGAGCCGGGTACGTTTCATCACCTGTTCCACACTCGATTCAATATGTGCCCAACTGCAGTCGAGGCCGACGATCGAGCCTCCTTGGTCAAGGAGAAGTGCATGGTCTTCAGGTCCGAAGACTTTTCCACACAACGGTTCGAGAATGATACCCTTTTTTGGAAGGCTGTTGAATCGCTTGTGAAGGCGTATGTCGCCGCGCTTCGAAGCAAGAACTGCGGTGTTCTTCTTCGGGTCATCTTGAGCCAGCCAGATGGCGTGTACAGACACATCAGCCATGCCATCACCGTAGATCGTCGAGGTAATCCCCCAGTGTCATGCCACGAGAAGACTTGTTACCAACTTGACGGGTTTCTGATGGGGTTGCGAAATCAAACAATGTGATGCCAAGAACGCGCTCAAACTTCTTGAGCACAGAATCTGTCGGGCGCTTTCCAGATTCAGTAGATTTGATGATATTGACGGTTTCAGCCATCCGTTTACCCAGTGTGGCTTGATTCCAGCCCTTGGACTTTCGAGCAGCAACGATACGCTGCCCGAAATCAACGACCAATTCCTTTTCAGTTTTGAGCATGATGTCTTTACCTCGTTTTCCCTTGGAGGCGTAGCCAATCGGAGATGCTGCTCGGCTTGATGAGGAGCGGGCCTTTGCAAGACCGGGAGCGACTTCTTTCGGCCCCAAATTCATTTTCTCGGTGCACCGTGTACACGCAGCAACTTCTGCTCTACCCATGGTGACGCGTCGGACGCTGACCTTCATTGCACCGCACAATTCACAGTCTGCCATGGACACACCCGTTCAATGGTCATGCACGTGGACTTTGAAGCCTTCGGAATCGAGTATTGCAATATCAACAAGCGACGACTTAACAAACTCTCGGCACGACGACTGTTTGATTGACATGGGTTCTGAAGTGGGGGAGGCGAATACGCCGTTGGCTGGCCAACCGGAAGATGAACTGGGTTTACTGGACGAGCAGTATCAAAAACTTCTGGAAGAATCCCAACATTTAATCAACGAACGTTCCTACCTAGAAACAGAAGTTCGGACTCTCAAAAAGCGTGTATCAAGGCTTGATGACGAAGTGCGTCTTCTCAAAACTCCACCGCTCATCATTGGTCACTTGCAAGATGTTTTAGACGAGCGAACAGGTATTGTCCGCTCATCGAATGGAACGGTGTTCCAAGTTGCACTCAATCAACGTCTCGACCCGAATAAACTCAAACCGGGAACCAGAGTTGCACTCAACCAAGATACGCTTGCAGTCATCGAGGTTCTCCATGAAGCTTGGGATCCAATGGTCAGTGGGGCTGAAATGGTTGACAAACCTGATGTTACCTATGAGTCAGTCGCAGGCCTTGACGAACAAATCACCTCCGTTCGTGAAGCAATTGAACTGCCGCTCCTCGAACCTGAATTGTTTTCGAAGGTGGGTATTATTCCGCCAAAGGGCATTTTGCTTGTTGGACCTCCAGGCTGTGGGAAGACGCTGCTTGCGAAAGCTGTGGCGCAGCAAACTAATGCCACATTCATCCGGATGGTTGGTAGTGAACTTGCTCAAAAATACATTGGAGAAGGTGGTCGAATGGTTCGCGAATTGTTTTCACTTGCAAAAGAGAAGTCTCCTTCCATCATTTTCTTGGATGAGATCGATGCTATTGGGGCAAAGCGGCTCGATGGTTCGACCAGCGGCGACCGTGAAGTGCAGCGTACACTCATGCAACTTCTTGCTGAACTGGATGGATTCGATTCATTGGAAAATGTGAAGATTATTGCAGCTACCAACCGACCAGATATTCTCGATGATGCTCTGTTGCGTCCTGGACGGTTTGACCGAATCGTAACGATACCACTCCCTGACAATGAAGGGCGAAAAGCAATCATTGCGCTCCATGCCAAAAACATGTCTACAGGGCGGTTAAACATTCAGGCGCTTGTTGAGAAAACTGAGGGATACTCAGGTGCAGAATTGAAGGCTACATGCGTCGAAGCGGGAATGATAGCGATTCGCGAAAAGCGCTCCAAAATCACGCAAGCAGATTTTATTTTGGCAGTCCAACGAATCAACGATAAGAAGTCCAACAGTGGCTCAAGAATGAGTCCAGATGCACTGTATGGATGATGTGCTGTACGGTCAACATTCAAAGTCCGACTTCAACCATAGTCACCTATGGCAGCAGTAGTCGAATGCGTTCCAAATATTTCCGAAGGCCGGGATGAAGACAAAATAGCTCGAATCATACATTCAGTTCGAGGTGTCGAGGGTTGCGCTATTTTAGGCGTCGAGCCTGATGCGGACTACAACAGGACAGTCATCACAATTGCAGGGAATCCTCGTGCAGTTCAAGAAGCTGCGTTCAAGTTGATTCAAAAATCAGTTGAAGAGATCGATATGCAATTGCATGAAGGAGAACATCCGCGTCTTGGAGCCGTGGACGTCTGTCCGTTCGTACCTCTCAGCGACATTACAATGGAAGAATGCGCCGTTCTCGCTCGAGAATTAGCTCAACGAGTGTCAAATGAATGTACGGTACCGACATTTCTGTACGGTGCGGCGGCAATGACTGAAGAGAAACGACTACTTTCTACAATACGCAAGGGTCAATATGAGGGATTGCACAGTCGATTAACTGGTGGAGATACACCGCACAGTGATGCAACAAGGTATCCAGATTATGGCCAGACTACGTGGGATAGTAATGTTGAGAAAAGTGGTGCGATAACCATCGGTGCGCGTGGGATATTGGTAGCCTACAACGTTAACATCGATGAAAAAGATGCCATTGTAGCAAAGAAAATAGGTTCATTGGTGCGGTCTACAGGTCGATTGTTGAAGCATGAGGATGGTAGAAGAATGAGACTTCCTGGAATGCTGCCAATGGTTCAGGGTATGGGTGTGACACTTGAGGCGATGGGGATGAGCCAAGTATCAATGAATCTTCGTGATGTCGAACAATGTCCGATGCACGTTGCGTATGAATCGTGCAAGAGCATTGCCAGTGACCATGGTGTGGAAGCGCCCGGTAGCGAACTTGTCGGGCTCGTGCCACTTTCAGCCATGCTCGTTGCCGGTTCATGGTATGCTCCTGAAGGGGTTACTGATGAGGTAAGTCTGGTTCATGCCGCTATTGAAGGCCTTGGTTTGAATCAAATTGATGACTTTGACCCGAACTCACGCATCATTGAGTGGGCACTAAAGGAGGCGCTATCATGACCAATTGGATGGAATTCAATCTTCAAGAATACAAAGAGGCCCTTGCATCTTCCGACCCTACACCTGGTGGAGGGACTGCATCTGCAGTCGCACTTGGCCATGCATGTTCCTTAGCGGAAATGGTATGTAAACTCACGATTGGAAAGGAGAAATGGATGAAAGGTTGGGATGCAGCACAGCGTGCAGACATAATCTCGAAGAGAATATCTCTGCGAACCAATAAGTTGGCAACCATGGACAGTGATTCGTTCGAACAAGTGATGCATGGATTTCGACTTCCAAAGTCGAACGATGAAGAAAAAGAACTGAGGAGAGCAGCGATTCGTGCTGCAACCCTGTACGCTGCAGAAGTGCCATTTGAAACCGCCACTCTCGGTATGGAATTATTGCGAACACTCGAAGATCTCGCTCGACATGGAAATGCGAATGCTGCTTCAGACATCGGTGTCGCTTCACTGTTAGCGAGTGCAGCAGTGAAAGGGGCATTGTTCAACGTTGAAATCAACGTTCAGTCGTTACCACACGAAATGGGTGATGAAATGGCGGTGATGATTCCAAAAATCCGACTCGACTGCAGCCAAGTATCCAGAAGAGTAATGCATGCAGTCCACGATAGAATTGCTGGAGATTAGCGGACTTGCGATCCAGTGGCGATATCCCCGTCGATGGTGACCAGTTTGACATTGCCGTTTCCGTCGTCTGCAGCAAGCATCATGCCTTGTGAGGTGACTCCACGAAGCGGTCTGGGTTTCAAATTGGAAACGAAGACGACTGTTTTTCCAACAAGTTCGTCTGAGCTATAGAATTCTTTGATGCCTGCACAGATGGTTCTCGGCTGGTCAGAACCGTCGTCCAATGTGACTACGTAAAGACGGTCGGCATTGGGATGGTCGTCGACTGCAGAAATCTTTCCAACTCGCAAATCAACTTCCATGAAAGTTTCAAAATTCAGGTATGTAATTCCCTCAGGTGCTTCATTCATTGTTGTGTTCTCCTTGTTTTTTGATGATGATTTTTTACCGCCCTTCACGTCGTGAAGCGATTGTTCCTCCGACTGATTCACTTCAAT
>TARA_B100001093_G_scaffold519705_1_pt1 | contig 14083 bp, 12 predicted proteins | sample TARA_B100001093 | Tara Oceans TARA_B100001093 (sample SAMEA2623116) | marine metagenome | biome: marine biome (ENVO:00000447); feature: surface water layer (ENVO:00002042); material: "saline water (ENVO:00002010), including plankton (ENVO:xxxxxxxx)" | depth 5 m
GGCTGCTTGACGAGATGACAGCAAATCCTCAAGCTCGGTTACTGATTTTTCGCCAGAAGCTAAATGGCACAAAATCATCAACCTGCCTTCATGGCCAAGGGCTTTAAGAAAGTTAGCAGCACGCTCTGCGTTACCAATCATGCGCTCCATGTCTTCAGAGTTCATATTGATATCAAATACTGGAATATGTGACTGAGAATTTGAAACTTTGCTGGTTTTTTTTTCTGTAGCTACTGACATCATCAACCGTCCAATTGATCCAAGGGTATATTATTTTCGCTAAAAAGCATGCCAAGCAAGGCCCAAAAAAAGTCTTCTCCCGGATAGCCCTCTATTCGCCCGAGCTCTGTTCCATCATTTATCAATATGAATGTTGGCGTAAAACTGATCCCTTTTGCGAAATCAACATTTGTGTAGCCATCATGCAGGTCAAAATTGATTAATGGGGCTGCTTTGCCTTCTGGTGTTTTTGGATAGATATGCCCAACGTCTTGATGCCATTTGTTACACCAGTAGCAACCGTCCTCCTCAGCCATCAACAATTGGGTTTGACCAAAAACGGGCGGTACAATACCCCAGAACAGAAAAAGGGCTATGATAAACAGGTTTTTTTTCATGTTGGAAATATTGTCCACATAGTACATTTATACATAATCTAATAATTGAATTTGAAACAAAATGCTAGGGCTTGAAAATATGTTTGATATCACTTTGCTGGCTGCGTTTTCGGCCGGTTTGTTGTCATTTCTATCACCATGTATTTTGCCAATCGTACCATTTTACCTAAGTTATCTTACAGGTATTGGCATACAGAAAATCCATACAAATTTAGAAATGAACCGCGCGGCTATGGTCAAAACGGTAGCTTCAGCTTGTTTTTTTGCGATGGGTGTTACAACAGTTTTCGTGGCATTGGGCGCTTCAGCATCTTACGTCGGCTTGGCATTTCGAGACTATTTCCATATCTTAAAATACATTGCAGCGGCTGTGATCATCCTCATGGGGTTGAACTTTTTAGGGATCCTAAAAATAAGTTTGCTGTTCAGGCAATTTCAATTTGGAAGAAATCAAAACAATAATATCAGTGTTTTTGGTGCGTATTTTGTTGGCTTAACTTTCGCATTTGGCTGGACACCCTGTGTTGGTCCAATACTGAGCGTGATCCTGTTTTTGGCAGCGGGGCAGGATACTGCAACACAAGGTATCTACCTTTTAATGGCTTATGGATTGGGCATGACTTTACCCTTCATTATTACAGCAATATTTATTAATTACTTTATTAAATGGTTGAAAAAATTTAGGCCCTATTTGTGGCTCATTGAAAAGATCACTGGCTGGGCATTGGTCCTGTTTGGATTATTTATTGCTACTGACACAGTGAACCTTATTGCCAACTGGATGTCTGTTGTCTTGCCTTGGTTCAACTCGATTGGCTAGGACCATTATTGGTTACTAGCAGAACAATAAATTCACGTAATTGAATTTGTTGTTGCGTGAATCTCAAAAAATGTGCAAAAGCTTGATTAAACAATTTAGGAGAGCGTCGATGAAACTTTCACGCAGAGAGTTATTAGCTGTTGGGGCAGGAACTTTCGTTTACTCAAACTTTGCCGCTTTGCCAGCATTTTCACTAGTTGCCGAAGATGTGATATCAGCTCTAACGGATGGTGCTGAATTGGGGGAAGGTTTAATTGACTTAGTCGCACCTGAAATTGCTGAAAATGGCAACGCTGTACCGCTAGAGGTTTCGGCTCCAGGCGCAAGTTCAATAACATTATTTGCAGACGGCAACCCTGAACCGGTGACAGCGACATTCAATTTTGGGCCGCTTAGCCCCACAAGTAGTGCCTCCACGAGGGTACGCTTAGCCAAAACACAGAATGTCGTGGCCCTAGCTAAAATGGCAGATGGGTCGTGGCAGATTGCTCGAGCCGCAGTAAAAGTAACAATTGGTGGCTGTGGTGGCTAACTCGAAATTATTTGGAGAATAAGACAATGGCAAAAGGTGCACGTCCTCGCGTTAAAGTTCCTAAAACTGCAGCTGTAGGGGAAACAATTACGATCAAAACTCTGATCAAGCACAAAATGGAAAGCGGTCAGCGTCGTGATGAAGACGGCAACATCATACCAAGATCCATTATTAATCGTTTCGTTGCGGATTTTAATGGGCAAAACATTATTGATGTTACTCTGGAACCTTCTATTTCCACCAACCCTTATTTTGCGTTTGATGCAGTTGTACCAGAGGCAGGTGAATTCCTTTTTACCTGGTACGATGATGACGGGTCCATTTATGAAGCAAAGAAGCTCATAAAAATTGTTTAAGCTTCGGTCATACGATCCGGGTCACTTGATCAGTGAAAGGGTTGTTTTTGACAACAGTATTCAAAAATATGGATATTTCTGAAGGAGTGGATAGTTGATTTCGCGGCGCGAATTTCTGCAAGTTGGCATGGCGGCTTCTGCAATAGTTGGTGCGTCTGGACTGGGCCAAAGTGGACGATTGGCAGCGCAATATAAGATGACCCAAGATCAACTTCTGAAATTCAACACATTTGGAAATGTGTCACTAATACATATTACTGATATTCATGGACAGCTGAAGCCAATGTACTTTCGTGAACCGTCGGTGAATATTGGCGTTGGAGAAAATAAGGGTGCTGTACCTCATATCACGGGGGCTGATTTTCGGGCTGCTTACGGAATTAAAGATGGAAGTCACAACCACTATGCGTTAAGTTCTGATGGTTTTACGGTTTTAGCCCAAGAATATGGAAGAGTTGGTGGCTTAGATCGAGTTGCAACAGTAATAAACTCGATTCGTGCGGACCGTCCCGATGCTATTTTATTGGATGGAGGGGACACATGGCATGGTTCATATACATGCCTCAAAACCCAAGGTCAGGATATGGTAAATGTTATGAATGCATTGAGGCCTGATGCAATGACCTTCCACTGGGAATTTACGTTGGGGTCTGATCGTATAAATAAAATTGTCAGGGAACTACCATTTGCAGCACTTGGTCAAAATATTTTTGACGCTGAATGGGATGAACCGTCTGAAATGTTTTCGCCTTATAAAATGTTTGAACGGGGTGGTACTAAAATCGCGGTCATTGGGCAGGCTTTTCCTTATATGCCAATAGCAAATCCAGGTTGGATGTACCCTGAATACAGTTTTGGTCTACGTGACGAAAATATGGCTGCGATGGTTGATGAAGTTCGTGCGGCTGGTGCCGAATGTGTTGTCCTTTTGTCTCATAATGGATTTGATGTTGATAAGAAAATGGCAAGGGTTGTGCCTGGGATTGATGTGATCTTATCTGGGCATACCCATGATGCGCTTCCAGAACCAGTGATTGTTGGTGAAACCATAATAATAGCATCTGGGTCAAATGGTAAGTTTGTCAGCCGTGTTGACTTAGATATTCGCGATGGCCGTATGATGGGATATCGTACAAAACTTATTCCAATTTTTTCAGACGTGATTGAACCGGATCAAAATGTATCTGTACTGATTGATGAGCAACGCGCACCGTTCCAAAGAGAGCTTTCCGAAGTTGTTGGTCAAACAAACAGCCTACTCTACCGCCGAGGGAACCTAAATGGTACTTGGGATAACCTCATTTGCGATGCTTTGCTATCCGAGCGTGATGCTGAAATTGCATTGAGCCCAGGTGTGCGTTGGGGACCATCATTACTGCCGGACCAAAACATAACGCGTGAAGATATTTTTAATATGACGGCGATAACTTATGGTGAAGCTTACCGATCTGAAATGACTGGTGATTTTTTAAAAGTTATTTTGGAAGACGTTGCTGACAATATTTTTAACCCTGATCCCTATTATCAGCAAGGGGGTGACATGGTACGTACTGGTGGTATTGCCTATACGATTGATGTCAGTAAAGCCCAAGGAAATAGGATTAGCGATTTAATATTGCTGAGTACGGGCGAACGCATTGATCCAGAAAAGTCTTATACGGTGGCTGGCTGGGCGTCGGTGAATGAAGGTACTGAGGGACCGCAGATTTGGGAGGTAGTTGAAAACTATATCCGTAAACAAGGCATGATAAGTGTATCAAGTGATAGTAACGTTAAATTAATAGGCCAAGAACTATGACCCATGGAGATGACACTAATGCCTGAATTTGAACAAAAAAAATCCCGTAGGGCTTTTTTAAAAGGTAGTGCAGCCACCGTAGTTGGAGTGACAGGAAGCGCAGCTTGGTCGAATTCAGGTGATCCCCTTATCACTGAAACTCAGGAGTGGGCTTCGATGACTGGGGTAGGTGTTGATGAAACTCCCTATGGTTTGCCGATTAGTTTCGAATCTGATGTTGTACGCCGAAACGTGGAGTGGTTAACAGCCTCCCCGATCTCTTCCATCAATTTCACACCGATACATGCTTTGGATGGAACAATTACTCCGCAAGGTTGTGCTTTTGAACGGCATCATTCTGGTGCAATCGAACTGCGTAAAGAAGATTATAGATTGATGATTAATGGTTTGGTGGATCGTCCACTCGTGTTTACTTATGAAGATTTAGAACGATTTCCCCGTGAAAACCATGTATATTTTTGTGAATGTGCAGCCAATACTGGCATGGAATGGGCGGGCGCTCAGCTGAATGGTGTGCAGTTCACACACGGTATGATTCACAATATGGAATATACAGGGGTTCCACTTCGAGCTTTATTAAAAGAAGCAGGGGCTGACATGTCCTTCGACAAATGGGTGTTTGTGGAAGGAGCAGATGCTTCTTCAAATGGTCGATCAATTCCAATGGAAAAAGCGCTCGACGATGTATTAGTAGCTTTTAAAGCCAATGGTGAAGCCTTGCGGATGGAACATGGTTATCCGGTACGTTTGGTTGTTCCTGGTTGGGAAGGCAATATGTGGGTTAAGTGGATACGTCGTATAGAGATTGTCGATACTGCGGTGGAAAGCCGCGAGGAAACCTCAAAATATACCGATGTCTTGAAAGATGGTACTGCCCGTAAGTGGACATGGGTAATGGATGCTAAATCAGTCATTACATCCCCAAGTCCACAGTCGCCAATAAAACATGGTAGTGGCCCAATGGTCATTTCTGGATTGGCTTGGTCTGGTCATGGTAAGATCACTCGAGTTGATGTGTCCAAAGATGGTGGTGTTACTTGGCAGACGTCTCGCCTAGGAAAACAGGGGGACAGTAAGGCTCTGACACGGTTCTACCTAGATACTGAATGGGATGGGGCTGAAATGCTTCTTCAATCACGTGCAATGGATGAAACTGGATATGTTCAACCAACCAAAGAACAGCTTCGCAGTGTGCGTGGCGAAAATAATGTTTATCACAATAACTGCGTTCAGACTTGGTACGTGAATGAAGAGGGGATCGCTGAAAATGTCGAAGTCTCTTAATCTAGTTCTATCATTGCTGAGCGGTACAGCGATTGTATTGTCGGGTGCATTTGTAGTGGCCAATTGGAATTATGGTCAAAGTAAGATTGATATTTTGGAAGATCGTTTGGGTGATATGGAAGTTCATGCACAATCTTCAAATTTAGAAATAGTGGCAAAAACTGCTCGAGCGAATGAATTGGAAGAAAAAGTTAAAGCCGTTCAGGCCAAAGCATTAGCGCTGGCGTCAACAGGGACCTTTTCTGAGCCTGCTCCTGATAGTGATGGTATTTTTGGTTTGGGCCGTAGCGCTATTGCAGAAGAAATTTTAGCATGGGACGTTAATGTTTTACCTGATGGTCGGGGGCTACCGAAGGGGCGTGGCGATGTAATGTGGGGTGAAGAAGTTTTTGCTGACAAATGTGCGTCTTGCCATGGTGACTTTGCAGAAGGCGTAGATAATTGGCCTGTTTTGGCGGACGGTTTTGATACATTGGCAGACGAGGATCCCGTTAAAACTGTTGGTTCATACTGGCCGCATTTATCTACGGCTTGGGACTATATCCACAGGTCTATGCCTTTTGGTGCGGCTGGAACCTTAACCGTAGATGAAACTTATGCGACCGTCGCATATATCTTATATTCCAATTACCTTGTGGATGATGATTTTGAACTCAGCCATGAAAACTTTTCTGATTTTGAGATGTACAATAAAGATGGCTTTATTATCGATGATCGGTTTAAAACTGAATATTCTATGTGGCGGATCAAACCTTGCATGGAAAACTGTAAATCTGACGTAAAGATTACAATGCGAGCATCAGTTTTGGATGTCACCCCAGACGAAGAGGTGGTGGAAAACTCTCTGGAGATAATTGAAAATTCTTCATTGAGTAGTCCGACTATACTGACAACTGATACTGACAGAATTGATCCAATATTAGTTGCAAAGGGTGAAAAGGTATTTAAAAAATGCACTACTTGTCATCAGGTCGGTGATGGAGCAAAAAATAGAACTGGCCCACATTTAAATGCTGTAGTTGGGCGTCCAATGGGAAACGTGGACGGGTTTAAATATTCCAAATCTTTATTGGCGGCAGCTCAAGATGGCGCAATTTGGAGCGTTGAAAACCTTGATCCTTATTTAGAGAATCCTAAAAAATTCATGCCTAAAACAAAGATGAGTTTTAGTGGATTGCGAAAAGCTGACGATAGGAAAAGTGTTATTGCTTATTTAGCCCAGTTTTCTGAACCTGAAAAAACTCAGAAACTATCGACTGAAAATACTATTGACGTAACGGAAACTTCTTCATCTTTAGGATTTACGGTTTCTTCTGATATCCTATCACTGCAGGGCGATTCTGAATATGGCGAATATCTTGCCAGTGAGTGTTTAACATGCCATCAATTGAGTGGCAGTGGCGACGGCATTCCAATTATTCATGGGTTGTCGAAGAACCAATTTGTTACGGCACTTCATGCATACCGTGCAAAGTATCGTGATAATTCAGTAATGCAATTAGTCGCAGGGCGGCTGACTGATCAAGAAATTGCAGCTTTGGCTGCGTACTTTGAAGAATTAGAAATAAAAAAATAATAGGGAGGAGAAACTATAATGACATTAAACAGACGTACATTCCTAGGGACCACAGCTGCAGCTGCAGCATCGTTATCGGCACCTTTAGTAATGGCAGGAGCTCACGGAAAGCCACGCGTCGTCGTGGTTGGGGGTGGTGCCGGTGGCGCTACAGCAGCTCGTTATCTTGCAAAAGACAGCAAAGGTGAGCTTGACGTGGTCTTAGTTGAACCAACACGGACTTATTATACCTGCTTCTTTTCGAACCTCTACCTTGGTGGGGTTAAGTCGGTCTCTGATATAGGCCACAGATATGGTACATTAGCCAGCGATTATGGCATAAATGTGGTCCACGATTGGGCAGTTGATGTTGATCGTGATGCAAAAACTGTTTCGTTAGCAGGTGGAGGTTCCATAGGCTATGACAAACTCATTCTTTCGCCAGGTATAGATTTTGTGGATGATGCGGTTGAAGGCTGGGATGTTACTGCACAAAACAAGATGCCGCATGCTTATAAAGCGGGTTCACAATCTGAACTTCTTAAAGCACAAATCATGGCAATGCCACAGGGTGGTACGTATGCAATGGTTGCACCTCCAAATCCTTATCGTTGCCCTCCGGGACCTTATGAGCGCGTATCAATGGTGGCGCATGTATTGAAAGACGTTAATCCAACGGCAAAAATCTTAATAGCGGACCCAAAACCTAAATTTTCTAAAATGGGTTTGTTCCAAGAAGGCTGGAGTAAATATTATGATGGCATGATTGATTGGGTTGGACCGGATTTTGGTGGCGACAGCGTTTCAGTTGATCCTGGAAATATGACACTTACAATCGATGGCGAAGTGACTAAAGTTGACGTTTGTAATGTTATTCCAGCTATGAAAGCAGGTAAGATTGCTGAAATGGCAGGTGTTACTGATGGCAAGTGGGCTCCAGTAAATGCAGTTGATATGTCTTCCAAAGCGGATGCAGATATCTATGTTTTGGGTGACGCATCTCACCAAGGTGATATGCCAAAATCTGGTTTCTCAGCTAACAGTCAGGCTAAAGTCTGTGCAAATGCAGTACGTGGTGCTCTAACTGGATCAACAGTGTTTCCAGCTAAATTTTCAAATACATGTTGGTCATTAATAGCCACCAACGATGGTGTTAAAGTTGGTGCTACTTACGAAGCAACAGCTGAGAAGATCGCCAAAGTTGATGGATTTGTGTCTAAAACTGGCGAGACAGCGGATGTGCGCCAAGCAACCTATGAAGAGTCTGAAGGTTGGTATTCAGGCATTACTTCTGATATGTTTGGCTAGATATTTCTGCCCCGCCATTTTAGTGGTGGGGCTTTTTTACTTTCCAGGCATGTAAGTCGCTTAACCTTTTCCTGATAGTTAATGTTTAAAAGTGGCCCTGAGCGGGGCCATTGGGTATTTTGTTTTGGTTTAAGAAGAATGTCTTAAAAATTATAGTTTACAGTTTTCTGAACACTATGGCTAATTTAGGTGCGAGCTGGAGTCTTTTTGAATATTTTATGAGCCTAATGCCCTTACCACATATGGACCAATTTTAGAAACTATGGCCGAGACCCCTTGGGCATTGGGGTGTAATCCATCATTTTGAAAATACCGTTGTACATCTGGGCTGACCTGATCTGGACCCATCAATGCTTTAAAATAAAATGGATAAAATGATACACCATATTTTATCGCAAGTTTTGCAAAGGCTTTTTCGAATTCTTCCTTATACGAAGCACCATAATTTAAGGGTGCATGATGGCCAATTAACAGTGTAGGGATTTTATGGTTTTGAAGTTTTTCCATAATTTTGTTCAAATTGTCATAAGTTAAAAACGGATTCAATCCACGTAGCATGTCGTTAGAGCCAAGGTTAAGAATAACTAAATCTACAGGCTGGAAAAGTGTCCATTCCAATCGAGCCAATCCGCCAGCAGTGGTATCTCCAGATACTCCAGCATTGATCATTTGGTTTGAGATACCACGTTCTTCTAACCAAGTGCTCATTTGTGGAACAAAACCCACTTCAGCTGGCAACCCGTATCCCTGAGTCAGACTGTCACCAAAAGCCAAAATAGTCTTTGTTTCAGCCTTTGAGTGATTTGCCCAAATGACGAGCATGATAGATATAGCATTGCATAGATTTAAAAAAGGAGCATATCGAGATGAAAGGTTTTTCATAGGATGGTCTCATTGTCAGAACAAAATGCTATTGACCTACGAGGGGTCTCACTGTCCCTGCAAGGAAATGCTGGAAAGATTGAAATACTTCATAATATTGACCTTCGGATAACTCAAGGAAGTAGTTGCGCTTTAGTCGGCCCGTCAGGATCAGGTAAATCAAGCCTATTAATGTTAATGGCGGGCCTAGAAAAACCTAGCACTGGCACTGTCTCAGTATCGGGCCGAGATATATCGTCTTTGTCAGAGAGGAGTTTGGCTGAATTTCGTAGGGGTAAAGTGGGGGTAGTGTTTCAGTCTTTTCATCTTTTACCCTCAATGACGGCGATTCAAAATGTGGCCACTGCACTTGAATTGGCAAACGATCCCAGCCCATTAGAAAATGCAAAGAAAAAGTTGACTGACGTTGGGCTCTCACACAGGCTAGACCATTTTCCTAAACAGCTTTCAGGCGGAGAACAACAACGAGTTGGCATAGCGCGGGCTTTAGCGCCAAATCCTAAAATCGTCTTTGCGGATGAGCCTACAGGAAACCTTGACGCTACCAATGGCGCGGCTGTCGCTGATCTTTTATTTACGCTTACAAAGCAACAACTAGAGACCACCCTGATTTTAGTGACACATGACTTAGAACTGGCTAAACGTTGTGATCGAGTGGTCAACATAAGTGATGGAAAAATTTCCGAAGAGTTGATGTCGTGATCATCCTTAAGATTGTAGCTCAAGAGCTGTTAGCAGCCTTGAAAGAAAAGTTGCTGGGTTTCAGAGTATTTATTCTTTGTTTAATATTGAGTGTAGCCGGCATTGGAACCATTGGCTCACTTCGTGGTGCAATTGAGGAAGGGTTGGATAGAAATGGTCAGTTATTTTTAGGTGGAGATGCTGAAATTGAGTTGGCGTACCGCGCAGTAACTGAAATTGAAAAAGAGTGGATTTTGGCTAATAGTTCAGCCTTTTCAAAAATTATAGACTTCAGATCTATGGCTGTTTCTTCTGCAACAGAGAAGCGAGTCTTAACGCAGGTCAAGGCCGTGGATGGTTCCTACCCTTTAGTTGGAGAAGTAGTATTATCTAATGGTTTGTCTTTAACCCAAGCGCTTGCTGGTAAAAATGGATTACCTGGGATTGTAGTTGCACCGGGTTTGCTGCAGCGTTTAGAACTTACACTTGGTCAGAAGATAAAATTAGGTACTCAAGATTTTGTTGTCACTGCGACACTACTGAATGAACCGGACAGTTTTGGGAATTTCAATTTTGGTCCCCGCAGTATCGTTTTTGAAAAAGATATATACAAATCAGGTCTTCTAGCTCCTGGCACATTATTTTCAACTCAGTACAGGTTAATGCTTCAGAACGTTGAAAATCTGGAGAATTTAAAAAAGAAATTTGAGATAGATTGGGCTACTGCAGGTGCTAAATGGAAAGATGCACGAAATGCATCACCTGGCGCGGCACGTGCAATAGAGCGTCTGAGCAGTTTTTTAGTCCTAATTGGTTTGTCTGGCCTTGTGGTTGGAGGGATAGGTATTAGCGCTGCAGTACACGCCTTTGTTTCAAAAAAAACTAGGAATATTGCTATTTTAAAAACTATTGGTGCCACCCCACGACAAATTTTCTGGATTTACTCAATTCAGATCGGCGTTTTCACACTTGGAGCCATAATTTTAGGTTTATGTGTAGCCATATTCGCACCTTTTATAGTAAAATTATTTTTACCAAATGATCTTAAAGTTTTAGCAGTTATCGCTATCTACCCAACTATTTTAATCGAATCTGCCATTTATGGAGTCTTAGCGACAGCGATTTTTTCAATTTGGCCTTTGGCGCGAACAGAAGACATTCGCCCTTCGCGTCTGTTGCATGGCGCAAACTCAAATACATGGCCATCATATATTTATCTCGCTGTGCTGTTAATATTAATTATTTTAGCCCTGTTCACCGCAATTCAATTTTCAGGTTCTGCTCTGCTTACACTGTGGTTATTGGGTGGCATTTTGGTAGTCTTGTTTTTTTTAGCGTGCACGGCCCGCATATTTCAATTTTTTTTAAAACAGGTGGTCAAAAGTAGTCTTTTAAATGGTCGGATCGCTTTAAGAGCTGCAATCAGTGCAATTTCAAGTCGATCTGAACCAGTGGGCCCTGTCGTAATGGGTATCGGACTGGGTCTGACAGTTTTAGCGACAGTAGGACAAATAGATAGCAATCTTCGTAATTCGATAGTAAATTCCATACCAGAAAGAGCTCCAAGTTTCTTTTTTATTGATATTCAACCAGATCAGCTTGCTGAATTTAACTCCAAGTTGGCCGCAACTGATGCTGTTGATCGTGTTGAAACAGCACCGATGCTTCGGGGGCTAATTACGCATATTAATGGAAGACCCGCTGATGAAGTAGCGGACGATCATTGGGTTTTACGGGGAGATCGTGGAATTAGCTATGCGGAGAAAATGCCTGAAAAAACCATACTTACAGCGGGCAAGTGGTGGCCAGAACATTATATTGGACCCACTCAAATTAGCTTTGCCGCAGAAGAGGCCGAAGAAATTGGTATCGGCTTGGGTGATGGACTAACACTAAACATCTTAGGGAGAAACATTACTGGAACTATAACCAGTCTGCGCGAAGTTGATTGGTCCAATGCTGACATGGGGTTTGTAGTGGTGCTTAATGCTCAAGCTCTAAGAGGTGCTCCTCATTCACACATAGCTACTGTCTATGCACAAGAAAATGCAGAAGTCTCACTACTAAATGATCTTGGTGAAACTTTCCCTAATGTAACTGGGATTCAAATTCGCGAAGCGGTTTTGTTGGTTTCGGAAATTGTTTCGTCCATAGCGTCAGCAGCTTTCATTGGAGCTATCACAACCCTATTGACTGGGGTTCTAATTTTAATTGGTGCTTCATCAAGTAACAATATGCAAAGAGCCTACGAAGCTGCAGTACTGAAGGCCCTTGGTGCAACACATAGGGAAATTTTGTTTTCTTTTGTTATGCGCTCTTTCATGGTCGGTTCACTGGCAGCTAGTGTGGCTTTGGGTTTTGGATTAATTGGGAGTTGGGCAGCTTTTAATTTTATATTTGAAAGTAAGTTTGAAATCATTTGGGGTAATGCAGTGGTAATATTGGTTGGTGGAATAGTTGCAAATCTTGCAACAGGTGTTTTATTTGCAATCAGACAGTTGTCCCGATCTACAGCAAATGAGTTACGGCACCTTGATTGAGATTTTCATTTTTTGAAGAGTGCTTCATTAAGAACCAAAGTAATCTCTCCAATAGCTAAAGTAGAAATTTCTATAATTATATTTGCCTCCATATTCTTTTGGAGTGCCTTGATACCTCACACTTTTCAATCAGGGGTAATCATTTTTGACTTTTGAAACACCGCAGAATTGTTGACCAAATAGGAAACATATGTATGGCTGTTGGGATAAAAAGCCAAATATTAGCTAAAACAGGGGGAAACTGACATGAAAATAGCCAAATATTTTACCAGAAGAGGCTTGCTTGCAGGTGTTGCAATGCTGGGATTGATGATGACTTCAGCCACTGCAATGGCAGACAAAATTAAAGTAGCGGGAATCTTTACGTTGCCTGTAGAACAGCAATGGATTAGCCGAATTCATATTGCATTAAACGCCGCAAAAGAGCGGGGTGATATAGAGTATGTCTATTCTGAAAACGTATCAAATACTGATTATGAGCGGGTAATGCGTGAATACGCAGAAGATGGCGCAAATCTGATTGTTGGTGAAGTTTTTGGACTTGAACGTGCGGCCCGTAAAGTGGCTAGTGACTATCCAAAAACAGCTTTCTTAATGGGATCAAGCTTCGCACCACAAGCGCCTAACTTTTCAGTGTTTGATAATTTCATTCATGAACCTGCCTATTTGTCTGGGATGATTGCGGGTGCCGCCAGTGATAGCAATGTGATCGGTATGGTCGGGGGTTATGCTATTCCCGAGGTAAACCGATTGATGAATGCCTTCATGCAGGGTGCGCGTGAAACCAATTCAGACGTAACATTTCTAGTAAACTTTATTGACAGTTGGTACGATCCGCCCAAAGCGAAAGAAAGTGCGTTTGCAATGATGGACGCTGGTGCTGATGTTATGTATGCGGAGCGGTTTGGAGTGTCAGACGCTGCTGTTGAACGTAATGCTAAGGCAATCGGCAACGTTATTGATACTTCAGGAGATTACCCAGGAACAATTCTGGCTTCAGCAATATGGCATATGGAAGCTACTATTGATACTGCTGTTGCTGCCGTGGCTTCGGGTACGTATGAAGCTGATGACTATGGCCAGTATAGCTTTATGGAGCATGGCGGTGGATCTCTAGCGATGGATACATCTCTTATTCCAGCAGAAATAGTCGCCGCCGTTAAAGCCAAAGAGGCCGCAATAATGGATGGTAGTTTCACGGTAGTCGTGAACGATGAAGCGCCAGTTTCGGACAACTAGAAGTTTGAGGGCTGGGGTCTCCCTAGCCCTCTTTTTCCAGAATGAGTCAATCTCATGTTCTATCTCTAAACAAACTGTCCAAACGTTTTGGATCAGTTGTCGCCAATAATGGAGTCAGCTTAAAGCTGGTGAAAGGTGAGGTTCTTGCCCTGCTGGGTGAAAACGGTGCTGGTAAGACTACGCTTATGAACATGTTGTTCGGTCATTATCTTCCTGACTCTGGCTCTATCGACGTGGCTGACGAGTTGGGAGTGATGCATCCACTCACACTTGGGCATCCACAGGCAGCCCTTGATGCCGGGATTGGAATGGTGCACCAACATTTCACATTAGCTGAAAACCTTACCGTGCTGGAAAGCATACTGTTGGGTTCGGAGAGCTTACTTTCATGGCAACATAACAGAAAGCCGGCCCGCGAAAAAGTTGATAGGATTATGGTGCGCACCGGCTTGACCGCACCCTTGGATGAAA
>TARA_B100001093_G_scaffold298607_1_pt1 | contig 14075 bp, 12 predicted proteins | sample TARA_B100001093 | Tara Oceans TARA_B100001093 (sample SAMEA2623116) | marine metagenome | biome: marine biome (ENVO:00000447); feature: surface water layer (ENVO:00002042); material: "saline water (ENVO:00002010), including plankton (ENVO:xxxxxxxx)" | depth 5 m
AAACATGCGTCATATGTGGTTCCAAATAATGGATCAACAATAGTTCCTACACCACAAGGATGGTTTTGAGCTGCTGGTGTATCCATAAATCCATAATAAAAATTCGCATATGATAAATAAGTTCCAGATCCGAAAGCATAAGCGGCGTTATAGTATAAATCACCTCTCCATTTATAGAATCCAGAAATATCAGTAGTGTCGCCTCTATCAGCACCTGTTATCCAATCGTAAACGGCTGTAGTTAAAGGAGATGATTCATAAACAGAATTGTATTCAGTTGTGCTTATTCCTGCTTGCCAATCAAACCCGTTATCATAAACACCGTTAAGACCTATAAATAGATCAGTAACATCTTCTGAGTAATTTGACTCTCTTCTAGAATTTGGACCCATCATTCCGCCTAATGTTCTTGTGTATCTGTAACGTCCAAAATCGTTTGTACCGATAGCTCCATCAGGAACTACAGATGTTGCAAAACCGGAGTCTTGTCTTGTGGTATGAGGTGTTGAAGTCCATACATCAGACATTCTAAACCATCTTGAGAAACTATTAATAAATGACTCTGACTCGTAATAGAATGCTCTTGCACTTAAAGTTACACCATTGTCAAAATTATAATTGTAAGTACCCATAAGAGTATACTCATCTCTTTCGTTAACCATTGTTTCCATATCATCACTATAGTCTTGAACACAATATGATCCTGGATATGAATAAGGAGGTGATGTGTATCCATAATCACCTTTGTTCCATTTGAAACCAACTGGATAAATGTCTTCACAAGAGTATCCGTTTGCAGCAAAAGCATCATAACCATACTCACCATAACCTCTTGGTGTTGAGTCATATCCTGAAATACTCTGCAATGACATTAAGTAATTAGCGAATACAGCATCAGATCTGTATTGGGGATCGCTAGGATCAGACCATATTGGGTTATCATCCCAACTGTTAAAGTCTGATCTATCATTATAGTACATTGGATCAATGTGATACATATTTGCACCGACAGTCCAGCTATGGTTTCCAGAGAAACCTCCAGACGTAAATGTGAGATCAATAATATTGTCTTCACCATGCTCTGTCTGACCGACAAATGCATCAACTTCATTATATTCCTTACCTGTCGTTGTAATAATATTGACAACACCTGTAACAGCATCTGAACCATAAATAGCAGATGAACCTGAAGTAGCAATCTCAATTCTATCTATAAGACCAGCAGGAATTGTACCTGTGTTTACAAAGTTAGATGAGTTGTTATATGGGAATGGATAATCTGCCATTCTTCTTCCATTAACTAAAACAAGCACCCTACCTGGGCCAAACCTTCTTAGGTCAAGCTCATTTGCATTTGGAGTAAATGTATTCACTAGGGACTCGTTTTGAGTAGCTGCGTTAGCAATTGGAAGACTTTGAAGAGCTTCTGTAAGGTTTCTATAACCATTATCCTTCATGTCTTGTTTTGTTATCACAATTAAAGGAGTAGCTCCTTCAACTGCACTTCGCTTAATTCTAGAACCAGTAACAGTTACTTTCTCTAAAGTAACAACCCCATCTTCTGATTCAGATGGCGCTTCGCTGTCTGAAGAATCACTTTCAGCAGGTGCTGAAGCTGATTCAACAGTCTCTTCGACCACTGTTTCTGTTTCTTCATCAACAACAACATCCCCTGGATTGTCAGCAATCGCAGAAAAAGAAACCGTTAATAAAGATAGTAAAAATAAGTTTTTAGTATCTGTAATCATAAAAATATCCCCTTAATATGATAAATTAATCCTTTAAAATACTATATTTTAGGCAAAAAACATAGTTTTTTTTAATACTTTTATTTTATATAAAATTTATTAAAATTAATTTCTCAATAGATGAAGATGTGTAATAATATAAAATATTCGATTTTTTCAACAATTTAAAAGGTAATTTATGTTTAAAACAATAACTAATAGTTATATTTCATTGTTTGTAATACTTTTTTCGACAAATGCTTTGTCTGAAGATTTTATTCCTGCTGAGTACTTTGCTTGTTACTCAAATAGCAATTCAATGGAAATGTCTCCAGATGGCAAATACATAGCAATTGTAAGTCAACCAAGAGCTCCAAAGTGCGATATTGAACCTGACCTACAAAAATATGTAGAAGATGATTACAGAGGAGGAAGGCTAACTTTATATAATACAGCCAATGGTTCAGCAACAACTCTCACTTCTGGTGTTGGAAATAGCAGTGTTTCTGGAGTAAGTTGGGTTTCAAATGATAGAATTATATTTAACACCTCCCCAACCAATTCATCAGCAAAATCTATTGATGCATATGCTTTATGGGGTATGAATATTGATGGATCAAAAAAGAAAAAACTTTTTACCCTGAAGCAAATACAAGGCACTTTTGCCTCACCAAGACTTACTAGTCTGTTACCTGATGAACCAAATTATGTAATGGTTGCAATAAATGATAGACGTGGTTCGGTGGAAGACTACTACAGATTGAATATTTTTACAGGCTCAAAAAAGAGAGTTGCGATGGGGCCTGATATTGATAATGAAGAAGCTTTATTTGACATAATTGAAAAAAACGATGGCACACCTTTAGCTGCTATTGGTAATTTAGCAGATGAATGGAGAATTTGGAGATACTATGACGCTGAAGATTCATGGGATGTTCACTTTACTAGCAAATGCCAAACTCCAACCTTCTTCCCGCTAAGTGGCTATGAAGATAAGTGGCTTGTCTCAGGTCAAGACATAACAAAATCTAAAACTTTCAATAAAGATAATGATAAAAGTAAATTGTTCCTTTACGACCCTGATGAAAGATCATTTGAGCTCTTGTATGAAGATGATACATACGATGTTGGTGGGCCAACTGGGGGCTGCAGAACAGCTATTGGTGGTGCTTCTATTGACGAGAAAACAAATGAACTAATTTATGTTGCTTATTATGGAGAGAAGCCTGTTCGTATATTTTTTGATGACGATGTTCAAGCTACAAATGATATGCTAGAAGGCGCATTTCCAGATGAGATAGTAAGACCTATTACTTGGAATAAAGATAGAACAAAAGTAGTTGTATCGGTTTCTAGCTCAAATAATCCTGGAGAATACTATTACTTTGATAAAGAAAATATGATTTTAACATTCTTATGGGATAGGTCTCCTTGGTTAGATCGATCAAAACTATCAAAGATGACTTCAATAAAATATACAGCGAGAGATGGGCTTGAAATACATGGTTATCTTACTATGCCGGTTAATTCAGATGGTGAAAATCTTCCTATGATTGTTCATCCTCATGGTGGCCCAAACGTCCGAGACACCTATGGATACGATCCTTATGTTCAATTCCTAGCAAGCAGAGGATATGCTGTATTTCAACCTAATTTCAGAGGATCAACTGGTTACGGAGCGAATCACTATATTTCTGCAAACAAACAGTTTGGAAAAACTATGCAAGATGATATCACTGATGGGGTCTATTACTTAATAGAACAAGGTGTGGCAGATAAAGATAGAATCGCAATATTTGGAGCAAGTTATGGCGGATATGCAACTATGGCTGGCTTAACATTTACACCAGATTTATATGCAGCAGGAATTAATTATGTTGGAGTTGTAGATTTAGAGTTGTTACAAGAAGACTCAAATAGAAATTCACGAAGGTTTGGATATTATTACGACGAATTAAGGCTCGAATGGGGAGATCCAGACAATCCAGATGATATGCCATACATTATAGAGACCTCTCCTCTCAGACAGGCTCATAAAATAAAATCTCCGGTATTAATTGTTCATGGAGCTCAAGATCCAAATGTGCGATTAGTTCATGCTAGAAAATTAGCTAATAAACTTGATAGTTTAGGTAAAGAGTATGAATGGTATGTTGAGCCATACGAGGGTCATGGGTTTAGAGGTGAACAATCAACCCTGAATCTATTTGGTAAGGTTGAAGTGTTTTTAGACAAGCATTTAAATTAAAAAGCTTCGTAAGAAGTTTGACTTTTACCAAGAATGAGGCCGTGAATATCATAGGTGCCTTCATATGTATTCACCGCTTCTAAGTTCATACAGTGTCTTATAACGTGATACTCATCACTTATACCATTACCACCATGAATATCTCTTGAAGATCTAGCAATATCCAATGCCTTTTGACAGTTATTTCTTTTGAGCAAAGAAATCATTTCAGGTTTCATTTTATTTTCATCAATAAGTCTTCCTAAACGTAAAACTGATTGAAGGCCTAATGTTATTTCAGTTTGCATATCTGCTAATTTTTTTTGAATAAGCTGTTTGGATGCAAGCGGTTTTCCAAATTGTTCACGTTCTAGAGAATATTCAAGTGCTGCATTCCAGCAAAATTCTGCAGCCCCCATTGCACCCCATGCAATTCCATAACGAGCCATATTAAGACATGAAAATGGACCTCTGAAGCTTTGAACTTTAGGGAGAATTTTATCTTTATCCACAAAGACATCTTCTAAAAATATCTGTCCTGTTATTGAAGCTCTGAGCGCAAATTTTCCATCTATGACGGGTGTACTCAATCCTTTTGCATCACGATCTACAATAAATCCTCTCAAAACACCCTGCTCATCTTTTGCCCATATAACTAATACGTCTGCAATTGGAGAATTTGTAATCCATGTCTTTGAACCATTAAGAATATATCCACCATCTTTTTCTTTTGCATTAGTTTTCATAGAGGCAGGATCTGAGCCTGCATCAGGTTCAGTTAGCCCGAAACAACCAATAAGCTCGCCTTTCGCCATCTGAGGCAAATAAAAATCTTTTTGTTCATCTGAGCCAAAATGATAAATAGCATGCATTGCTAATGAAGTTTGCACGCTATATGCCGATCTATAACTAGAATCTACTCTTTCAATTTCTCTAGCAATAATTCCATAAGATACGTAATTTGTTCCAGCGCACCCATAGCCATTTATAGGGGCACCAAGAAATCCCATTTCAGCCATTTCTTTGTAAATACCTTTATCAAAAATTTCATTTCTGTTTGCGTCGGTAATTCTAGGTAACAGTTCTTTTTGACAATAATCTCTGGCAGATTTTTGAATAATTAATTCTTCATCTGTTAGTTGTTCATCAAATAGTAAAATATCTTGAATTTTCATAGCTTTTAAATTTTTTCGACTCTAATAATACCAAATCTTGGCATTGAGAACATTATTGAATTGTTTTTTAACACCTCTTCAACAATCTCAATCATTTTATTTGAATTTCCACAAATTATCATTAACGGAATCTTTTTTTGATATTGGAATACAAAGTCTATTACCTCGTCTGCAACATCAGCATGCTTTAACCCATGAAGATCTAGATGAGTGATACCATTTTCTTCAGTTACTTTCATGAATACAGTTTACCTTTATAGTTATATAATCATTATATGGCAAAACTTCACTTCTTTTATTCAACAATGAATGCAGGCAAATCAACTGCCCTATTGCAATCAAATCATAATTATCTAGAAAGTAATTTAAAAACTATGTTATTTATTCCTGAGGAAATAGGTATCAAATCAGAAGGTATGATAGTTTCAAGAATTGGCTTAAAAGCGAATGCAGTTATTGTTAATAAGAAATATAGCTTTCATAAAGAAATTGAAAAAATAAATTTTAGTGAGATAAGTTGTATTTTTGTTGATGAAGCACAATTTCTATCAAGACTGCAGGTCCACAGTTTAGGAAAGGTAGCAGATGAATTAAATATTCCAGTAATGTGTTATGGAATTAGAACTGATTTTCAAGGAAAGCTATTTGAGGGAAGTCAAGAATTGTTAGCTATTGCAGATAATCTTAAAGAACTGAAAACTATTTGTAGTGAGTGTGATAAAAAGGCGACAATGGTTGTAAGGATAAATGAAAATGGAGAAGTAATTTTAGAAGGTGAAAAAATACTAATTGGAGGAAATGAAGTATATAAAACACTTTGCAGAAAACACTTTAGAGAATTAACAAAATTAATTTAATTGAATGGAGTAAAAAATGGAATATTTAAATAAACAATTATTGCTTGATAAAAGACCTATTGGAATGCCAGAAGATGACTGCTGGAAACTTCATGAAGAAAAAATTACATCTCTTGGAAAAAATGAAATCTTAATTGAAGTTAAGTTTTTATCTATTGATCCATATATGAGAGGTCGGATGAATGATTCAAAATCCTATGCTGCTCCAGCAAAAATTGGAGAGCCAATGACTGGAGAAACAGCAGGAGTAGTAGTTGAGAGTAATTCAGACTTATTTAATGTAGGTGATAAAGTTTGTGCTCATAAAGGATGGCAAACTTATATTAAAGCAAAAGATACAGATGTAGCGTTACTAAAAGTTCCTGAATCTGATATTGGATTATCATCATTTTTAGGAACGCTTGGAATGCCTGGTCGTACAGCTTATTTTGGCCTCAATAGAGTAGGCAAACCCCAATCAGGAGAAACTTTAGTTGTTTCCGCAGCGTCAGGCGCAGTTGGTGCTGTTGTTGGGCAATTGGGTAAAATCTATGGTTGTAGGGTAATAGGTATTGCTGGTGGTCAAGAAAAGTGTGCATTTGTAAAAGATGAACTTGGATTAGATGAATGCATTGATTATAAAGCTGGAAACTTAGAGAAGGATCTTGGTGATGCATGTCCTAACGGTATTGATATTTACTTTGAAAATGTTGGTGGCGCAGTTACACGAGCAGTTGCACCATTATTGAATAGTGGCTCAAGAGTTCCAATTTGTGGTTTTATTTCTCAATATAATGAGGCGGATATGTTAAAAGTTGAGACACCTTTTCAAGTTTTAGGAGCCCTTGATGATAAACCTGAGCACAGATTTTTTGTCGTAACAGAATGGGCTAATGAATGGCAAGAGGCAACTCAAGAAATATTAAAATTAGTTTCAGAGAATAAAATAAAATACAGAGAAACTATTAATAAAGGTTTTGAAAATGCGCCTAAAGCATTAAGAGATGTTCTAACAGGTAAAAATTTTGGTAAGCAAATTATTGAAATCTAACTTATTTCAATAGTACCTTTCATATACAGAACGGCATTGCCTCCTATAAGCACCCTGTCGTTTTTATTTTGGCAAAAAAGCTCTCCTCCCCTTTTAGAAACTTGTTTTGCTGTTAGGTAATTTTTACTAAGCTGTTCCGACCAATATGGAATCAATGTTGTATGTGCAGATCCAGTAACAGGATCTTCATTAATACCAAATTTTGGACAAAAATATCTAGATACAAAGTCATATTGATTGCTTGATGAAGATATTATTAAACCTTGACCATCAAGCTTTGAGACAGCATCAAAATCAGGCTGGATGTTTGAAATAACTTCTTCATTTTCGTAGACAGCAAATAAATTAATGTCTCCAATATATGTCTTTATAGGTTTTACACCAATAGCGATTTCAACTTTTTCAACCATATCAACTCGCTGAAAATTATCTTTAGGGAAATCGAGTTGTAAATATTTATCTTTTTTATAGACCTTTAACTCCCCACTAGCAGAATTAAGGACAATACTTTCTTTGCTATTATCTAAATAATTGAAATATATGAATGCTGAGGCTAGTGTTGCGTGACCGCATAGATTTACCTCACAGGTAGGAGAAAACCATCTAATGCTTTTATTAGATAAATTAATAAATGCGGTTTCTGATAAATTATTTTCAGCAGCTATATTTTGCATCAGAACTTCATCGCTTATATCAGAAAATATAACTGCAGCCGGATTCCCTGAGAAGGTTTCACTTGTAAAAGCATCTACAAAATAAACATCAAATTTCATTGGTATTAAAAATTTACTTATCTAAACGAATCATAACCCATATAATATTCTCATGAAAAAATTTCTACTTGCATTTTGTATTGCTTCCTCAAGTTTATTTGTTTTTACAGAGGAAACTGTTTCAGATATTTTTAAACCTAATTATAAAAATCAATTATTTATGAATATTGAGGCTGCTCTTGCTGAAGCGCAATCTGATCTTGGAATAATTCCTGTATGGGCTTCTGAAGAAATTTCATCAAAAGCTAATATTAGATATCTATCTCAAAAAGATATCGATGCAGAAAATAAACTTGTTAGGCACTCTTTGGTTGCAAGACTAAATGTTTGGAAGCGTTCTATAGATAAAGACGCTTCAGAATATCTGCACTATGGAGCAACTACTGTAGATATTTGGGACACGGTTCTAGTTCTGCAAATAAAGGATTCTATTGATCTTCTAATTAATGATTTACTAGAGATTGAAGATTATTTATTAACTCTTACTAAAGATAACTTATATACCTACATGCCAGGCAGAACCTTAGGTCAACACGCCCTTCCAATCACTTTTGCAAAAAAAACCAGTACCTGGCTAGCTGAAAATAGAAGAAATATTGAACGCTTAAAACATGTTCAATCAAAGATAAATAAATCAGGTATTTTAAAAGGTGCCGTTGGTTCTTATCTGGGTTTGGGTGATCAGGCGATACAGACAGAGTCATTAATGATGCAGAAACTTGGCTTAGATGAACCATCTAAGGATGATTGGCATGGAATAAGAGACGTCTTTGCAGAGTATGCCCTAACGCTTGCCATCATATCTAAATCATTTGGAAGAATTGGAAATGAACTCACGTTACTTCAAATGACTGAAATTGGAGAGACTGAGGAATACCTAGGATCTAAGTCCATCGGTAGTAGCACAATGCCTCAAAAGAAAAACCCCAGAGGGCCTGGGAGTTTAATAGAATATTCAAGAGTAATACCAAGACTGTCTGAAATTGTCCTTGATGACATGATTAATAGTTTTGAAAGAGATGGCCAAAAAAGCGATGACGAGCTTAAATTAATTTCAATAGAATCAGAGAAGATGATTAATAGAGCTAAGCCGCTATTAAGAGAGCTAAAAGTTAATAAGAAAAAAATGAGAGAGAATCTAGATATTACAAATGGCTTGATACTTTCACAAAGACTAACCTTCTATCTGGCAGATAAGATAGGTAAAGATACTGCTAATGACTTGATACATAATGTAGCTAAATATGCACTTGAGAAAAATATTTCATTAGAAGAAGCTGCTATGAATGATGAAACTATTAAAAAAAATATTACCGAAGATGTCTTATTGAATCTTCTTAATCCTGAAACCTATACCGGTTTGGCTGCAGATCAAGCTCAATTAATCATTGATGATATAGAGTCTAAAAGGAAACTATCAAAATAGTCTATGCATAAAGATGTAGTGATAGTTGGTGCTGGTATATCTGGAATTGCTGCTGGCTATAATTTAAAAAAAACATGTCCGAATAAATCGTTTTGTATTCTTGAGGGAAGAGATGATATTGGTGGAACATGGGATCTATTTAAATATCCTGGCATAAGATCTGATTCGGATATGCATACCTTGGGATATAGATTCAAACCATGGATACATGATAAATCTATTGCTGATGGTCCATCTATTTTAGAATACATCAAAGAGACAATTGAGGAAAATGATCTTAGAAAGGATATATTGGTAAATCATAAAGTTAAGTCTTCAAACTGGAATTCTCATAATAATGTTTGGGAATTAGAAATTGATGAAAATGATAAATTAAAGCATATAACATGTAATTTCTTATTTTTATGTGGTGGATACTACAGCTATACAAAACCACATATGCCTTCATTCAAGAATCAGGAAAATTTTGCAGGAGAAATAATACATCCACAATTTTGGAGTGATGACGTTGATTATGTAGATAAAAAAGTTGCTGTCATAGGAAGTGGTGCAACTGCAATTACAATTGTCCCAGCAATTTCAGAGAAGGCAAAACACGTAACTATGATTCAAAGATCTCCAACATACGTTGTATCAGGACCAAGTGAAGATAAAATAAATAAATTCTTAAGGAAGTTTCTTCCAACAAAGGTTACATATTTTTTAATTAGATGGAAAAATATTTTATGGCAGAGTTTTACATTTTCTTTGGCAAGGAAATATCCTGAAAGGACTAAGAATAAGATTTTAGACCTAATAAAAGATGAGTTAGGTGCAGATTATGATATAGATAAGCACTTTACACCATCATATAAACCATGGGATCAAAGAATATGTTTAGTTCCAGATAGTGACCTATTTAAGGCAATTGCTGAAAAAAAAGCTTCAGTTGTTACCGACACGATAGATGAATTTCAATCTGACGGAATTCTTTTAAACTCTGGAGAAAAAGTTAAAGCTGATTTAATAATTACTGCCACTGGAATCAAGCTTAATTCATTAAATGATATTAGTGTAACTCTTGATGGAGTTAAATTAGATCCTCACGAAAGATTAACTTATAAAGGAATGATGTTAAGTGGTGTTCCTAATTTTGCGATTTCTTTTGGCTACGTTAATGCTTCATGGACATTAAGAGCAGATCTTACTTGTGAATATGTTTGTCGGCTTATCAAATTAATGGATAAAAAAGGAACTGCTTGTTGTAAGCCTGTTGATGATAAGAGTGCTTACGGAGATGATAAATTGATCGACTTTACATCTGGATATTTTCAAAGAGGTCTTCATTTAATGCCAAAACAAGGCAATAAAGCACCATGGAAAAATTATCAAAACTATTTAAAAGATATTTTTGCAGTCAGATTATTATCTATAAAAGATTCAAATTTAAAGTTCTATGGTAAAAAAAATAATTTCTAAATTATTTAAATTGGTGGAGCTACGCGGGATCGAACCGCGGACCTCTTTCATGCCATTTCATAGATCAATCTCAAATAAATTTATTCTTAATAAATGGTATATAATTTAGAATAAATTTTTATGAAATACATTTTATTAAAAAAACTTTTTCTTTTGCCTATATTTTTTCTTTCTATGACAGCGAGCTCATCTACGATCAGTAAGGCTCAAGCGGAAGTAGAAATAGCTAGTGCTGAAAATAATCAATTAGGAGAGTTAGTTGTAATATCAGAATGGTGCCCTGATAATTACTTAATGGAAAAGTCAGACGCAAACGTCATTTTAAAATATGTTGATAAAGAAATAAAAAAACGTATTTCTGTAAATAGATCAACCGCAGAGGAAGTTAACAAAGCAATTAATGAGGCTGAAATGATGTTTTCAATGATATCTTACGATTACACTTTAAGATCTGATGCTGAAAAATTGTGTTTTATTGGATCTTTATTGGGTAAAGCTCTTCAAGGAAAAAAGGATAGATACTAGTCTCAGGATTTTTAAATATGTCCAAACTGTAACTCAATCTGTGACCCAAATTATTTTTTGATACGTTTTAGGAGAATCAGAATTTAAGATACCCTCTCAAACCCTTATGTTTATTGACCTGTATTGGTGGAGCTACGCGGGATCGAACCGCGGACCTCTTGAATGCCATTCAAGCGCTCTCCCAGCTGAGCTATAGCCCCATTGAAGACGATATTGTACACGATGAATTTAGAGTATACAGAGGCAAATCCTGTATCTCATTATGCTCTTTTAAATTTAGTATTAGAGATTTTCTTTAATTTTTTCTTGCCAAGCGCCTCGTCCAAACAACACAAAACGATATTCATCGCCAGTTTTAGTATTAACTGCCAGTGAGTTTGGCATAATAGGTATGACATTTAAAAATTTAGTCCAACATTTTTCAGTTGACTCAATATCTAATAAATCAATAATCGTATTACCTCCCTGTACATTAATTGCATGTGCTTCAAAAATTAAGCGTTGATTTGTGAGATATAAATGACCACCGACAGTCTCAACTCCTTTTTGTAAATTACCGCCACCTTTCTTAATTAATTCTTCACTCTGATTTAATTCTGTTTTCATAATTAATCTCCTTTGATAAAACTATATCAATTTTTTATTTTGTTAGGAGAAATTTTAATAATTCTTATAGGAATACGTCTAACAAGATAACTTATTCAATCTCTATTACATTTCCTGGTATGAGAGAAATAAAGTCAGGTGAATTAATAGATTTTAAGGCCTCCTTTAATCTTGAAGGTGGTTCAAGGGTATCTTCATCAGTTAATGCAAATGTACCCCAATGCATTCCAAATGCCTTCTCTGCCTGAAGATCTATCATAATCTGAATAGCATCCTCAGGATTTACATGGCTTTCAGCCATAAACCACTCTGGATCGTATGCTCCAATTGGTATAAATGCATATTTTGGAGATCCAAGTTTAAGTCTAGTATCAATAAAATCTTTTGAGTATCCAGTATCTCCAGCATGGTACATGCCAAATTCATTGAAATTCATATACCAACCACCCCATAAACTTTTATTTCTATCAAAAAGCCCTCTTTTAGACCAATGTTGAACTGGAGTAAAGGTAAATGTGAGCCCTTCTGATTTATATGCTTCCCACCAATTAAATTGATATACATTATCTATTTTTCTTTTCTTTAGAAGTTTAAGATCTCCTGCAGGTACAAGAAAAACCGCATTAGGACTTAGTTCTGAAATTTTCTTAAGTGAGTTAATATCAAGATGATCATAGTGGTTATGACTAACTGTAACAAAGTCTATCTTTGGTAATTCATTTAAAGGTATAGCTGGAGGTATTAATCTTTCAGGGCCAATATTTTTGAATGGTGATGCTCTATCAGAAAATACAGGATCAGTAAGGATTGTTATGCCTGCTTTTTTAATAAGAAAGGTAGAGTGACCAATCCAAATAATATAATTATCATCCTCATGAAGATTAATATTTTTCCATTCGTTAGAAACTTCTATTGCATATAAATTAGGATTTACGTCTGAAGTTATCCATTTAACAAGGTCTTTAAAGGGTTTTTCTATTGCTTTACCGTTTGTATTTTTATATTCGGCAAAAATATTATTAGTGGTAAATAATAAAATTATTAATAGTAATTTCATGTAGTTATTTTTTATTTATGTTTTTTTACTTGAGATTTGATATAAATATTCAAAAAAAATATTGAAACCTTTGAAAAATAAGCAAATAAATTTCTTAAGAAACTTATTTTTAATAACTTAAGGTTTTTCATTAGATATAGCAGAAGCCTTTTGCGTTAAATTGGGTGGATCTTGTAATTCATTTAATCCTCTGGGTGAAAACATTCTAACATCGCCTTCACTGGTAGAAAATCTATCAGCTTTGATATCTTCTCTTATAAAGAAATCATCATATTCGAGCTCTACGTTATATAAAGAAAACTTATACTCAAATGTTTTATTTTTTACTTCACAAGAGTTACCACTTCCATCAACTGGTGGATCATATTTTATATATTTAGCTGCATTTACAGCATTTGATTTAAAGAATGGGCATTTCTTTAAAACAATCTTACCTTTTTTGTCTCTCTTAATTGCACATTCAGAACTTATTGCTCTGATTTTTTTTGGATTACCGTTTTTATCAATATTAAATTGGACAACAGCAAATCCTTGATAGTTTGTATTTGGATGTAAAGGTTTCATAACCTGCACCATCTTTGCAGAACAGTTATTTGAAACTTCTGAGAGTGTAAAATTACAAAAAAGTCCCAACAGTAAGAAGCTAGTTATAAATCGCATAACGTATTGTACTTAAATGATAACCATAAAAAAAGGCCGGTAAAACCGGCCTTTTAATATTAATCAACGTCTAATTAGAATGCAATATTCCATTTTAGATAGGTAATCAAGCCTTGGTTACTATAAAGACCTAGATAAGCATCTCTGTCTCCATTAGCATTAGGTAAAGGATCTTCATCCTCAGCATTAAGCATACCGTAAGTAACAGTACCATACTTACCTAAATCAGCTTTGATTTGTAGGTCAAGTGCACTGTACTCATCTTGTGTGCCACCAGCTTTAACAATACCACCAGTTGGATTGCCAGCAGAATCCGTTTCTGCTTCCTGACTTAATCTAAAGTCACCGATGTTTCTTTGAGTTAAAGCAACACTGTATTTATCCCATGCATATGAAAGGCTAACATTACTTCTTTCAGAAGGAGTTCCTTCAAAACCAACATTGTTAGTTTTCTGTGAACTACCAGTAAATGAGTCAGTGTTGTACTCATCCATTTCTGTGTAATCAACAGAAACATTCATCACACCAGGACCAACGTCTCTTGTGTAATTTAC
>TARA_B100001093_G_scaffold23383_2_pt1 | contig 14073 bp, 15 predicted proteins | sample TARA_B100001093 | Tara Oceans TARA_B100001093 (sample SAMEA2623116) | marine metagenome | biome: marine biome (ENVO:00000447); feature: surface water layer (ENVO:00002042); material: "saline water (ENVO:00002010), including plankton (ENVO:xxxxxxxx)" | depth 5 m
AAGAGTGATGTTTCGATCTTCGGTTTTTCCCGAGTTAATCAAAGTTCCGAAGGTTTCTGCTGCTTCGGTAAAACGTTCCTCTTCATAGAAGGCAATCCCGGCCCACCGCAGAGTGTTGCTAGATGGGGCAATGATGGGATTTTTTTCCAGCCACTTCGTTGCCTGCGACACTTTGCTGTTCCGAACAAGAGACTCTAGGAGCCGGGAAGCGACGAAGTCTCGTTCTAGGTCACCGCCCCCGCTTTGTTGGAGGAGATCCCAGGTTTCCAAGAATTGCTCCGATGCGGTCTCGTAATGACCGTCGCTGAGCGATCGGCAACCAGCCCGATACGCTTCCAAATCTGCAAGGCTATCAGCAGAAGTAGCTTGCGTGTTCCAAAAGCACAGCGCGACTGCTACCCTTGCTAAAACACCCGCTCGGAACCGATAGGTCATACCTTGGAATACTGCCTTACAAATTCGATGATTTTATGGTCATCGTCTCCAGCTGACCACACGACACGAAGGAAGTCTGCGGGTGCAATATCGTGAGTGTGGAGGAAATTTCGATCGCCACCACAGCAGAACATGATATTGGGATCCAGTTCGCCTCGAAGTTTTCCGCGCGCTTTCGTGATAATGCGGGGGAGCCAAATAAAACCTTCAAGTTCCTCGCTTTTGGACGGGAGCTCGTTAGGGTGAATCTCGTGTTCGCTGAGTTTGCCTGCCATGACATGCTCAAGGTAGTCGCGGCGCACGCTCGCGATCATGACGGCGGTTTCTACGGTAGGCTCACCACTGTCACCATAGTCTTCAACAAAGTCGAACATCTCACGAGGTTTGTAGCCGATGGATTTCAGGAAGGCCAGATCGCTATCGGAGTAGTAGTTATTGAAGTCTCTGTCTCCGCCTTTATATAGTTCGAGGCATCGGGTGAAGAGTTTGGTAAAAGTGGAATCCCACTGGTAGTTGCCCATTTTAGTGAAGGTGAGGTTTTGAATGCTAGTGGCTTTCGTGGTTTCGGCTACTTACTGAGCTCCAGCATGCGCATGATGGGTGCCTTCGCGGCCTCACGGAATTCTTCTTCCAACTCTACTGCCGGGCTTAATTCGCTGAGGCAGTTGTAAAGTTTCTCCAGTGTGTTCATTTTCATGAATCGACACTCAGCGCACGCGCAGTTAGCAGTCGGGCCTGCAATGAGGTTTTTCTCTGGTATTTCTTTCTGAATGCGGTGAAGCATGCCGGCTTCGGTCACAACGATAATATTTTGGGACTCGGAGCTTCGGCAAAAGTCGACCATTTTCTCGGTCGAGCAAACTTCATCAGCGAGCAGGCGAACGGCGGTGGTGCACTCCGGGTGAGCCACAACCGCGGCATCTGGGTAATCATCTTTGATTCGTTGAATACTCTCGCGAGTAAATTCGACGTGGAGGTAGCAGTTGCCGTCCCAGAAATCCATTTCGCGGCCCGTCTCCTGAGAAACCCAGGCTCCAAGATTCTGATCAGGAGCAAAGAGGATAGGCCTGTCCTTGGGTGCGGCCTCGACAATCTTTACGGCATTTCCACTCGTGCAAATCACGTCGGAGAGTGCCTTTACAGCAGCGGAAGAGTTGATATAGGTGATCACGTAATAGTTTTTTTCCTGATTCTCTTCAAGAAAGGCTTTGAGATCTGCCGCGGCGCACGATTCTTCCAGAGAGCAACCGGCTTCAGCATCTGGAAGAACAACTGTCTTTTCCGGGTTAACGATTTTTGCGGTTTCTGCCATGAAGTGAACTCCGCAGAACACGATGACGTCTGCGTCGGTTTCTTGGGCACGAAAGGCGAGGCCGAGAGAGTCGCCAACGTAGTCAGCGATGTCTTGAATTTCGGGAATCTGATAGTTGTGCGCAAGAATGACTGCGTTTCTCATTTGCTTGAGGCGCAGGATGTCTTCACGAATGTCGGTCGAGGTAGAGATTGCACTCATGGCAAGGTGGGATTCAGGGGGGGGGCAGGTTCACCTTTCTGGCTTTACGGAGCTTTCGAACAAAAAACTCGGCGCACTATCATGGTGGGGCAGGTATTGAGGTCCCTTATGATCTCATTCGGTTACGATTCTCAGAAATCTTTACTCGCGAGATTTGGACTGACGTCCTCGTAATTTTCATCATGAGCTACGCCATTGTCGGCCGGAGTGGTCTGGTATGGAGTGGCTTGAATCCCACGGTTGCCTTGAGTATTCTCTACCCTGTAAATTACGGCTGCTTTTTTTTGATTGGTGATCTGATTGAGCACGATTCTGGAAAGTTGGAATTTACAGAAATTAAAATAATCGGGTCGCCCCGATATCACACTAAATTATACGGCAATCAGCCGGAAATTAAAAGGTCTTCTGCCGGATACGTCCAAATTTCGCTAAGGGTCGGGTGATAGTGCGGAATTTTGATAAATTCTGAAGTTGTTGCGCGAAAATGCCTCGTCACAACGATTTCGTCGATAAATCTAGTTGCCTCCGGCCTAATCACGGTGGCTTTAATACCGCGATCTTAAGCAGTCCTTGCGGCGGCATAGCCTCCACTGCCTCCTCCGATGACGACAAAATCAAATGAATTGGTCATATATGCGGTGTTCTAATTCTGGACTTGTAGGGCCTGCCGGATTTATGTCGCAATTGCCATCAACAAGTAGCTTCGTATAATGGTAATTCCGAGTCTACATAACTTACTCATTCGGTGCGATAATGGATACTGCCTAATGCACCATACTAGGACATGTCGTTGAGGTTGGAAATGCTACAAGTGGCGAGATTGGCACCGTCGCTTCTTGGTGAGGAAGCCTCGCTTCTGATTCATGATTTCATCATGAGCCAAGAGCATGTTGATGGAGGCTTCTGTGACCGGGACGGTGATGCGGATCTATATTACACGAGTTTCGCTCTCGATACGCTAACCGCTCTTCAGGTAGACCTGCCCGAGGACACCTTGGTTGCTTTTCTGAAAAGGAAGCTGAGCGAAGTGGCGGATTTGGACTTTGTGCATCTCTGTTGCCTTGCCCGCTGCGCTTCTGCTCTGTCGAATTTTCGCGCCGTTGGTGATCTCGAGCCGGTTTTTGAAGCAATTGAGAAATATCGGACTGAGGATGGTGGCTATAATCAGGCAGAGGGTATGGAGACGGGCTCGGCATATGCCTGCTTTCTGGCTTGTGGAGCTAATGCTGATCACGGCAGGACCGTTTCGAACGAAGAGGGCGTCGCCGCTTGTCTCGAATCGCTAAAGGTTGAGGGGGGAGCATGGGCGAATGATGTCACCTTGCCAGTTCCTAACATTCCATCAACTGCTGCCGCAATTACGATCTCCCGAAATTTGAAGCTGACCATTCCACCGGAGACCTCAAAGTGGATTCTTGAATCATTCCATCCCGGGGGCGGATTTCTCCCATTTCCGATGGCGCCCATGCCGGACCTACTATCTACCGCTGTCGCTCTCCATGCCCTAGACGGCTTGCAGGTATCGTTTGAAGAGAAGAAGGAAGCTACTCTCGATTACATTGACAGTCTCTGGACAGCTGCCGGAGGATTCCATGGTAGCTGGGATGATGATGATCTTGATATTGAATACACGTATTACGGGCTGCTCGCTCTTGGGCACCTAGCTCTTTGAAAGATAAGATGGTCGAGGTTAGCGAGAGCTTAAATCAAGCAAGGGCGTCGCTACTTGCGGAGCGCACCAATGACGGGCACTGGGAAGGGGAATTGTCGACATCGGCTCTTTCGACAGCCACTGCTCTCGTAGCGCTTGGAAGTGTCGATCCGGAACGCTACACGGGCGAAGTCGAAGCTGCGGTGAAATGGCTTGTGGATTCTCAGAACGAAGACGGTGGCTGGGGGGATACGGTTAAGAGTTTTTCTAACATATCGACGACACTGTTATGCTGGTCTGCGCTGACCAGGTTCGGTGGTGAAGGTTGCGGAGTTGCCGCGAGGCTGGCATCCAACTGGATTCGCGATTATGTCGGCTCTCTCCAACCTTCTCTGATTGCTGAAACGGTGAAGGCTCGCTATGGTAAGGATCGAACCTTTTCAGTTCCCATTCTCATGCTTTGTGCAATCTGCGGCACATTGGGAAACGGGGGATGGAAGTATGTAATGCAGCTTCCTTTTCAGCTGGCAATGTTCCCTCGTAGTTGGTTCGGGTTGATGCGACTACCGGTCGTGAGTTATGCCTTGCCCGCCCTCATCGCGATTGGGTATGCGCGGTTTCGTCAGGGTCCACTCGGCCATCGGCGTAAGTCTAGGGTCTGGCCAAAAGTCTCAAAGCTTCTTGCGTCGATTCAGCCGGCCTCGGGTGGATTTCTCGAGGCAGCACCGTTGACGAGTTTTGTTACGATGGCGCTGGTCGCAGCGGGGGAGAAAGATCATCCGGTCGTTAAAAAGGCCGCTGAGTTTCTTCTCGATACGGTGCGGCCGGATGGCAGTTGGCCGATTGACACTAATCTAGCAACGTGGGCGACGACGCTTTCTGTCAAGGCCCTGCTGGGAAAGGCTGAGGCGAAGCAAGAGAGCTGGGTCCCTGACCTGACTCTGTTGGATCAACGTGAAGCCTTGGAAAGCTGGTTGTTGGCCCAGCAATACAAAGAAGTACACCCTTTTACCGATACGCCCCCCGGTGGTTGGGCCTGGACAGATCTGAGTGGCGGAGTTCCTGACGCAGACGATACACCAGGAGCATTGCTCGCCTTAAAATTATTGGAAGAGAAGGACAATTCCGATCGCCTTCGAGTGGCAGCGGCCGAGGGAATTGAATGGCTGGTGGGATTACAGAACCGCGACGGTGGCATCCCAACATTCTGCAAAGGCTGGGGAGCGCTACCCTTTGACCGCTCATCCCCTGATCTCACCGCCCACACCTTGAGGGCGATGGCAGTTTGGCGTGACGAAATGAGCGGCTCCTTGATCGATGAAATAGATCGAGTTCGTAAGAAGGGGTTGCGCTACCTTTTCCGTGAGCAGCGCCCTGACGGTTCGTGGGTTCCGCTTTGGTTTGGTAACCAGCATCGCCACAATGATGAGGAAAATCCGACCTACGGTACGGCAATGGTTTTGAGAGCGCTTGATGAGCTCGGGGAATATCCTGAGGCTGACGAGGGAGCGTTCTGGTTGATGGACCAACAGAATGATGACGGGGGATGGGGGGCGTCGCAGAACAGATCGCCGTCGACAATCGAAGAGACGGCATTGGCGGTCGGGGCTCTAGCGTGGCGCCCTGAAGCAGTCGATGCTGTCAGGCGTGGTCGGCAGTGGCTGATTGATGCAACTCAATCAGGAACAACCTTCGATGCGGCGCCCATTGGTTTTTACTTTGCTCGCCTCTGGTACTACGAGCGTGTCTATCCGATCGTTTGGAGTGTGGAGGCACTCACCCGCTCAGAAGGTGCTATTGAGCATTAACCGAATCACGAGTTGGGGATCGGAGGAGGAGGAATACGATCGGTGGAACCACTGCTGTTTGGCACTTCAACCGGGGGTTTGGGTTCTTCGCTTTCGCTGCCGTTTGAATCTCTCAAGTCAGGCATGCTGCCGCTACCGTTTGCTATGGCCGGTGGCTCTGGAATACCGGTGTCGTTATAGCGGCGCTCTGACCTGTTTGGAAGAGGTGCGGGTGCTGCGGGGGTAGCTGTGACCGGAGGAAAATTATTGCGTCCATTCGCAGGAGGAAAGGAAGGTGAGGGGATCGAATTATCAGCTATACCTCGGCTAGGTATCGGTGCGAATCCAGCCGGTGGCGCGATGGTGGCGGAGGGAACGGTGGGTGCATTTAAGTCGGCGTTATTTGAAAGACCGGGTTCCCCAATCGGATTTGAGTCGTTTGGAACCTGAGTCGAGGAAGTCGTTGCTGGCGGCAGAGAAGGGGCTAAGGAGTCTGCGATTTTTGGGGGGGCATTCCCGTTATAATACATCCAGACGGTCCTCAAGACTTCGCCATTACTGGCTGAGAGGTAAATCTTGCCGACGAGGCGTTGGGTTGGGTCAAGAAGCTCAAGGCGCCAGATCGGCTCAGCGGAATACTCGCGAACGCGCAGCAGGTAATCGCAACTATCGAATGCTATGCGAGCTTTGCGGGCTTCTCCTTCGGCTATGGTGAAAGCGGCCACACTGTCGACAACGACCTGAGCGGCGCCGAAATATCCGACGGGGATGTTGACGGGATAGCGAGTATTGTCGGCACCGGCGTCACCCACGCGTCCACCTCCTGCCCAGAAGCGATGAAGCAGGCCCGTGGAGCGGTCATTGTAGGCGAGAATTTCCCAGCTGTTGGGCTGCGGAATTCCAGAGCGACCACGAATTTCAGCCAGCCATTGAACGGAAGCGGGACCATATCGGGCTGAGATAGCACTGATACCCTGACGTGCTGAAACGTTTACTGATTGCGCGTGAGTTGATGTCGTTGTCAGGAACGAGGTCACCAGAGACAGTAGAACGGGAATAAGAAGTTGTCGGGTCATGGGCTTGAAAAAGTTATCCACAGCAGAGAACTTGGCAGCATTCTGCTTTATAAACAATACGATTCCTCGGGGGCGAGTCTTAGCGCGAGGTGTGATTTTATCCACAAAACTTCGAAAGTATGAGGCCGAAAACAGTCATCCAGCGATAGCGCGGGCCTCGCGGGCGTTGGATTCGATTTGCTTCCAGTTGCGATCGCGGACGAGATCGCGCGGGGCGATCCAGCTGCCTCCTACAGCTCCGATTAGTTCATTGTCGAGGTAAGTCGAGAGATTGCCTAGGTTGATTCCGCCAAGAGGAACGAACTTCAGGCCGAGGTGACGATAGGGGGCAGAGATATTCTTAAGGTGGTCAAGGCCGCCAGAAGACTCTGCCGGAAAAAATTTGAGCAGGCGACAGTCTTCTTGAAGAGCCACGTCAATATCTGTAGGAGTCATCACCCCGGGACCGAAAGGTAGGCCGGAAGCTGCAGCATGGCGGATGACTGTGGGATTGACTCCAGGGGAGACTGCGAAGTTAGCATTTGCGGCGAGGACTTCATCGGCTTGGTCGGTGGAAAGAACGGTGCCAATACCGACCATCATTTCGGGAACGGCTTCTTTGATTCGCCTGGCCGCTTTGATTGCCACGGGGGTGCGAAGTGTCAGTTCCATGGCATTGACCCCGCCGGCCAGTAGGGACTCAGCCAAGGGGATGGCGGCTTCAAATTCATCGATAACGATGACGGCGAGCAGTCGAGTGTCGATGAGGTCTTTGCCTGGGCCGTCATCAGGGTTCAAAGTGTTTATCATGATGAGATACGTGATCAGGCAGTGCGTTCGGCTTCACAGGCCGCTTTGATTTTACTAAGACCACTCCGTTATCTATTCACATGAGAAAACTGATTACGCAACTTGTAGTGTTAATGCTAGCAACCGGCCTGATGACTTCGCTGATCGCAGGGGATGAAGAGAAGAAGGCAGCGCCAAAGAGGCAAGTAAATCCAGCTCTCCTGCCGGTTGAGGACGTTGGGGGACTTCCTCGTGTTCTGCTGATCGGAGATTCCATCTCAATCGGATATACCGTGGCCGTGAGGGACCTTTTAAAAGGAAAGGCTAACGTTCACCGACCTTTGACCAATTGCGGCCCGACAACCAAGGGACTGACCGGAATCGAAGAGTGGCTGAACACCGGTGGTGAAGGCAAAAAATGGGATGTGATCCACTTCAACTGGGGTCTCCATGATCTGAAATATATGGGGCCGAATGGAGAAAACTTGGCTGAGCCAGGCCTTGCGGACAGTCATCGACAAGTGCCTCCGAATGACTACTTCGCAAACCTTTCCAAGATTCACGAAATCCTCGCAGCGACCGGGGCGAAGTTAATCTGGCGTAATACGACCCCAGTTCCGAAGGGTGCCAAAGGAAGAGTTGTCGGAGATTCGGCGAGGTACAATGCAGAGGCCGAACGGCTTTTTAGAAAAACCGAAGTCGTTACCCACGATCTCTACACCTTTGCTCTCGAGCGTGCGGCTGAAATCCAGCTCCCGGCTAACGTTCATTACTCACCGGAAGGCTCGAAAATTCTCGCCGAAGAAGTTGTGAGGGTCATCATTGAGGTATTGAAGTGATACGGTTGCGAAATTGGTAGAGCGGGGCAGGTTGGGTCATGTCCGAGGCTCATTCTGAATCACTCGAATTGATCCGGGAATCGGTCGTAAATCCGGAAATTTTTGAAAAATTCGCCATTTTTTTGGGGGGAGCTGAGCTAGTTGACTTTGACCGACTCTTTGAAAACGTCGATCATACGGATTATTCGCTGGGCGATTGGATCGAGGCGATGGTGGCTTTCGACGTGTGGCTGGAAGAGGCTGGCGTCGAAAAGAGGCCATTTTCTGAGATGGCGGGATATATCCATTGTTGCACCCTTGCTGCGCCTCAAACAGTCGGCTCAGCAAGTTTAAAATCCCTTGTTATTCAAGCACTTATGGATTTTGGTTTTGATGCCGGAGCTGATCCTCAATTATAAGAATATTCAGATTTTGCGAAAACACAGTAGAAATCGGTAGGCAATTATAAGCTGTTGTGATAAGTTACCCGTTATGTCAACCACACGTAGAACACGATTCTCACGACGGGTGCCCGATCATGTTACCGACGAATTGGTAACGGTACTGTCCAACAAGCAGACCTTTGGATTCAACGACCTTTTTGAGGTAGTTTATGAAAATTTGAAAGCTCGGAACGCTGTTAGTGGTGGCGAAGAAATGCTTCGCCTCCGGGCTTACGAGAAGTTACAGAATCTCGTAACTCGCGGTCTTGTCGAAAAGAACGGCAAGGAATACCGTGGTTTGGACAACATTCACGAAGCCTCCAGCGCCCACGCGGCTGCTAACGGGTAAGTTATTGTCCAGACTCGTTCTCAAACAGATTGAGGAAAGGCCGATTCTGAAAAGAGTCGGTCTTTTTTTTGAGACATTCTCGTGCAGAAATCGTCTGGACGGGTAGGCCATTTTCACTACATTGCATCTCGAGTCGGCCGTCCGAAGTTTCTAATCATGTTACCTGATTTTATTCCTGTTGTTGTGCAGATCGTGATCGCTACTGCGTTTGCTGTGGCAACGTTAGTTGCCAGCGCACTTCTTGGTAAGCGCGCGCTTCGCAACAGGGTAAAGGACTCCGCCTACGAATGCGGCATGAATCCTGTGGGTGACGGCCAAGCCCGTTTCAGTGTAAAATTCTACCTCGTTGCGATGCTTTTCGTGTTGTTCGACATCGAGGTCGTGTTTCTTTACCCTTGGGCAGTTGTTTTTAGAGAGCAGATCGAAGCCGGTGTCATGGTCTTTTTCTGGTCAATGCTCAGTTTTGTATTGATTCTCTTCGTCGCCTATCTTTACGCCCTCAAAAAGGGCGCGTTGGAGTGGCGTAACTAGAGCGGTTGAAGCGCTTTTCCCATTGCCTCAATTGTTCACTTTGGCTCCTCCAAACGGGTCAAAAATCAGCCGGGCTTGTTTTCATCTTCTCAGTGAGGCGCCTTTCGTTCTAGCTCTTCAATTGACCCGAAGAACGAATTTGGATTTTTCATTTCGGCCGATTTTGAGAGCTAGGCTAAGATCATCATGTTTCGCGAGGATCTCAGTTTTGCCGGGTTCGAGGAAGAGGTAGTCAAGATTCAGACCGAGAAGCATGAGGAATACAACTTTGAGACGGAGCCGGGCAGGGATTTTAAGTATTCTTACTAGCCGACGATTTCATCGAATTGGATCGAAAGGCAACCTTACGATTTTGTAGTGTTGCTTCATGAGTTTGCCCACGAAGTTTAAAATCATTTCTCAGTTGAGGGACTCATTCGGCTTACTCAAGGAATTATCAATTAACTGTGCGGAGTTGAATTCCGGACTAACTCGCGAAAGTAATCGATCCCGATCCCTTCCAGTGAAGGAAGAACGCTTGCCGCTCCGTTAAACTCATAGTGAGCTGTGATTTTGTTAGGAACAATGACACAGGGGATACCGGCAGCGATGGAAGCGGTGAGCCCGTTAAACGAATCTTCCAAAACGATCGATCTGGAAGGATTCACTGCGAGGAATTCGGCTGCTGCGAGAAAGAGATCAGGTGCTGGCTTTGCATTCCTCACATCGTCTAGACATCGAGTGCCAGCAAAGTGATGCATAAGGCCGAGGCGGTTGAGGTGGCTTTCGACCCAACTGCGGGGGGAACTTGAGGCAATGATGCATGGTATTTCAGCTTCGTTGGCTTCGGTGAGTAGGGGGATGATTCCCGGTAACGGGTCAAGTTGATGAGTGCTTTCGAGAGCGTCTCGTTCACGGTTCTCGTCGAGATGGCTCCAGTCGATCACGTTGCCGACGAGAAACTCGAGGTGATGCTTGGGATTGAATTGGCCGAAAGTGCTGCCGACACACTGGGAATAGGTCCGAAGGTCGAGATCATGCCCGTAAGCGAGGAAATCTCTCCGCCAGGCCTCATATACGGGGACCTCGGTGTCCAGAATAAGACCGTCGAAGTCAAAAATAAGCGCTTCGGGCATGGATTATAATTCCTTCCCTTTTTTCTTTTGTAAAAGAGAAGCTTGATCAAGGGCGAGATCAATAAGGCGCTGAGCGATCCGTTTCGGGTTGCCCGTATGAAGTATTCCAATCGAGAGAGGAGGAAAAGTGGTAGGCAGCTTGATTTGCCGGACTCCCTTATCGCTTGGCACACCGGGAATATTGACAGCGACTCCAAATCCGAACCCTTTTGCTACGTAACGTTGGATCAGGTTGAGCTCAGTGATTTCCATGGATGGTTCCCAACGCAGGTTTTTCGCGGTTAGTCCACGCTGGATGAGTTGTGCGACAGGTTCAGTTTTTGGGAGAGAGATCAATGGCTGCAGAATTTCTCCTCCCGATGCCATGGAAACGATGTCCCTGAATGTCGTTATGGGGGAGTCTTCGGGAACAGTGATCACCAGAGGGATATCGAGCAGTTTGATCGACTTGATCCCGGGAGAGAATCTGCGATTAAGGATTGCGATGGCGATGTCTGCTTCCTGCTTCCGTAGGGCATCCTCGACTTCGACATTTGTGAGTTCTCGCAGCGTGAAGCGTAGCGTCGGAACTTCGGCGCGGAGTTTTTGCAAGAGTTCTGGAAAGTGATGGGTCAGGGCAGCTGCAGACGCGGCAAGGCGCAGATGATGATTTTCTTCCCCTCGTATCTGTTCCGTCATTTGATCGAGCCGGGAGAAAAACGGGGCGATGAAATCGTAGAGCTCCTCGCCTGCCTGAGTCAGGGCAAAAGGGCGGCGATGGAAAAGTTTGACTTTAAGGAGCTTTTCAAGCTGGAGGATTTGGCCGCTCACGGCTGGCTGCTGGATGCCGTAAGGCATCTTTCGGACGGCTTCGGAGATGCCTTCAAATTTGGCAACGTAGTAGAAAAGCTCGAGATGATGGACGTTCATACCGAGAGGGAGACAAGTGTTTAAAGTCAACGCAAATGATCAGTGAAGCTGAGAGTGTTGTCCCCGTAAATCCAAAAATGGGGAATCTGGAACTTTAAATGATTTCGTAGGTATCATGAACACCGGTTGACGCAAGGCGGCAACCGAGATTGATTGGCGACTCTATGGCAAAACGAGACCTCTCCTCCAAGCTCTTTGCAGCGGCGCGCGAAGTGATTCCGGGCGGTGTAAATTCTCCGGTGCGCGCGTTTCGCAGTGTTGATGGAGATCCGTTTTTTGTTCAGCGTGCTCGTGGCTGCCGGATCTGGGATGTCGACGGGAATGAAATGATCGATTACGTAGGGACTTGGGGGCCTGCCATTCTTGGGCATGCCCCTTCTGCTGTGATCGATGCAGTGAGCCATGCTGCCAAAGAAGGAGTGAGCTTCGGGATTCCGAATCGGCACGAAGTTGAAATCGCCCACATGATCCGGGACTTCGTTCCCTCAGTCGAGAAGGTTCGCATGGTGAACAGTGGAACTGAGGCGACCATGACTGCGATACGTCTGGCTCGCGGTTATACGGGGCGCGACAAGATTATTAAGTTTGAGGGGTGTTATCACGGCCACGTCGATTCCTTACTTGTGGCAGCCGGCAGCGGAGCGCTCACGCTTGGCACACCTGACAGTGCCGGAGTTCCCGATGACTTCGCTAGCCTTACAATCGCGCTTCCCTACAACCGTCCCGAAGCAGTCGAAGAGATCTTCGAAAAAGAGGGCGAAAATATCGCCGCGATCATCTTGGAGCCATACCCTGCTAATGCTGGTCTAATTTTCCCAAATGAGGGCTACCTTGAGTTTCTCCGCGAGATCACAGAGAAGTATGGAACAATCCTGATCTTCGATGAGGTGATGACAGGTTTTCGCGTCGCGAAGGGAGGCGTTCAGGAATTAGTGGGTATCACTCCCGACCTTACTGCTATGGGTAAAGTGATTGGTGGTGGGCTTCCTGTCGGTGCCTTTGGTGGCAAAGCTGAAATCATGGATCACCTCGCGCCCGACGGTCCGGTTTATCAAGCTGGCACGTTGTCAGGAAATCCACTGGCCATGACAGCGGGGATAACACAGCTCAAAGAACTGGATCGCCTCAATGGATGGCAACGCCTTGAGGAGATCGGACAGCAGTTTGAAGATGGTGTTCGCGAAGCGCTCAATGAGATTGGTCGAGACCTGACATTCAATCGAGTCGGTTCCATGTTCTGTCTTTTTTTTACCGAAGGTAAGATCGAGAACGTCGACGATGTGAAGAATGCTGACTTCGATGCCTTCCGTAAATTCTTCTGGTCAGCGCTCGAGAAGGGGGTCTACTTTGCTCCATCCCAATACGAAGCCGGATTTATTTCACTGGCTCACGCTGCGGATGATATGGCCAAGACGGCCGAAGTGACAAGAAAAGCGTTGAAAGAGATATATAGCTGAAGCGGCTTGAATGCGTTTCTTTGGCGACGAAATTGCCAACTGCCCGTGACTCATTGATAGTTGCGGAAAATTCACAACCACGACAATTTCAACCACCGAGGGCAAGCCTGACATGACTGACGATGATAAGCCGCTGGAGTTTTCCGCGAAGGACTTGATGCCCGATTGGGCTCAAGAGAGTAAATCGGCTCCGCGGGAACGCCGTAAGGTCCCCCAGGAGGATCGCAGTAATCGTGGAGGAAAGGGCCGCGGTGATCGACGTCGTCATGAAGATCAGGGTAGCGGTCGCGACCGCAGAGTCGGGGGCGGCTATGGAAACCGTGATGACCGCGGAGGAAGTCCGCGTGGAGGAAGGGGCGACCGAAATGGCGGTGGCCGTGGAAGTGACCAATACGGTGGCGGTTCGCGAGGAAGGGGAGATCGTCGAGGAGGTAATCAACGCAGCCGTCCTCCCGAAGAGACTCCGTTCAAAGGGGTAAATGCTTCCATCGAGCCAACTAAGGCTGCCGTGGTCGGACTGACTAAGTTGATTCGGCAGTCGTTGCGCGCTTATCCATTGGCTGATCTCGCCAAGGTGATTTTGAGGGAGCGCGATCGTTACCAGGTTCGCTTTCGAAGCGAGGAGGGAGGACCGTATCTTTATTCTTGCGAGACAGATGGATCACTATGGGTCTCTAGGGATGAGGCGGTGAGTCACCTGCTCAATAGCAAGGCGATTGAGTCATTTTATGAAGTTGATATCGTTGAGATGGAGGCACCCGCGGGGAATTTTAGCGTGGTAGCGGTATGTGGCATGAGCGGGAAGGTCCTCGGGCCTCCGAATCATCATGAATACCAAGCCAGCGTGGCTCGGCTTCACGCAGAACGTTTCTCCCACATGCCGATCGAACGGTTCAAATCCCGCATCACAATGGAAAGCGGGGAGGAAGTGATTGAGAAGTGGAAGGAACAATTCAGTCGCACAAAGCACTATCGAGTAAAATCAGGGGAACCAGAGACGTTTGACGAAGAAGTCTCCAATGATCAAGGCGAGTCTCGTAGTGAGGAAGATGCTGAGGTTGCGGTAGAGGTTGCGACGGGGGTTGAAAATACAGTCCTTGAAGAAGCACCGGCAGCTGAAGAGGCCAAAACTACGGCTGAGAAAGATGGCCTACTACCCGTTGATGAAAATGTCGCAACAGAGAATGAGCCTGATGCAGAGGAAGCCCCTTCGGAGGAAGC
>TARA_B100001093_G_scaffold69908_1_pt1 | contig 14072 bp, 8 predicted proteins | sample TARA_B100001093 | Tara Oceans TARA_B100001093 (sample SAMEA2623116) | marine metagenome | biome: marine biome (ENVO:00000447); feature: surface water layer (ENVO:00002042); material: "saline water (ENVO:00002010), including plankton (ENVO:xxxxxxxx)" | depth 5 m
TGCTGGAGTCGCAGCGGGTTGTGCCGCTGGCTCAGTTGATTCAGTGGCGGGCTCTTCTGGTGCTGCTTCACTTTCGTTTTCTGATTCCTCGACTACTGGCTCATCTTCGGCGGGGGCCTCAGTCTCCTCTGACTTTGCTCCGCTAACAGATTCTTCAGCTTCGTCGATTGTCATCTCTGCTGCTCTTGCAGTAACCATTTCTTCGACTCTATCTTCAATGGCTCTTGCCATATGCTGTGACTTTCTCTCTGACTCAACTGCTCGCTCAATCATCACATAACGTTCTTTGATTGCCTTATTGAGGTCTTCAAACAGAGTCATGTGTGAGACATACCAATCATCTCTAGCCTTCATTTCAGTAACTGCTAGTTTCAAATCATCATCGAGTTCTGTTGCAATATTGAATATTTTTCCAAGACGGTCTTTTTCTCGAGAATACTTTTCTTCCATCTTTTCAAGTTCTGGCTCTAAGTGTTCTACGCGCTTGTCGGCCTTAGTTGCCTTCATTTCTAAGTCCCTGATTCTGAAATCTTTTTCAGCGATAAGAGATTCTTGTGCTTCTTTCTCGATTTCTCTTTCGATAATCTCTTTTTCTAGAACTTCATTTTCAGCCCTTACATCAAGCAAGTCTTTTTCTTGGGCTTCATATGCTGCGAATAATTTCTGAAGCCTCTCGGTTTCAGTAGCAAGTGAGTCCTCAAGTTGGCTAATTCGAATCTCTGGGGTTATTGTTCCTTCATCCGCCATGCAATCACCTAGAGGATATCCTCTTCATTAACCCCCAATCATACACACCATATCAAAGGAACGCTTCAATAGTTCAAGTTTGGCGTTTTACTTGCCCGCTAAATGTTATCTGTTGCAGTAACCAATTCGCGAGCTATACTGGTTTCTCCCATTGAGTGTCCAGCATCAGGAACAATGACTAATTTGCTTTCAGGTAACGCTTTATGTAATTCCCATGCACTCACTGTTGGACACACCATGTCGTATCGACCTTGGACAATAATTGTTGGAATGTGCTTAACCTTCTCAGCATTATTTAGGATGTGACCGTCTTCGACAAATATTCCATTGATGAAATAGTGACACTCAATTCTAGCAAAGGCTACTGCAAAGTCTAGATCTTCCGCTTTTTCCAGATATTCCGGGTCGGGGAATAAACGACTAGTTGCCATTTCCCATCTGGTCCATTCTTTTGCGGCTGCTCTTCTTATCTCAACATCTTCATGAGTCAATCGTTGATAGTAAGCGGTAATTAGATCACTTCTTTCCTCGGGCGGGATATGTTGTGAGTACGGCTCAAAGGCATCAGGGAATACATGGCTAGCACCTCGTTGGTAGAACCACTGTAACTCACTCTTACGGCACATGAATATTCCTCGCAGAATCAAACTTTGAGCCCTCGAGGGATGGTTTTGCGCATATATTAACGCTAAAGTTGAGCCCCAAGAACCACCAAATACATGCCATGAGTCAAGGTCTAAATGTTCTCTTAATGCCTCGATATCTGCCACCGAATTTTGCGTACTGTTCTCTTGCAATTCAGCGTATGGTGTGGACTTACCACAGCCTCTTTGGTCAAATTGAATTATGTCGAATTTTTCTGGATTAAAGTATTGGCGATATGCGGGTTGAGAACCACCGCCGGGACCGCCGTGGATGACGATTACTGCCTCACCTTCAGGATTGCCGCTGCGTTCCCAAAAAATTGTGTGCAAACTGGATACTTGTAGCATTCCTGTTACATGTGGTGAAATTTTCGGATACAATACTGTGTCTACTGATGGTTTATCGCCCATGTACGGACTTTATACTCGCAGTTGGTAATGTTTTTTGATAGATGACACGATTTATTGGGTGAGTCTAACAGGAGTAAACATGGAGAGAAGACCGGCAACTGATGTGTTCCACGATTGGGCTTTACGAGGTAAAGATGAGGGGATGGAACGGGGTCACGCACTATCTGTTGCCGAAATGATCGATTTTATTTCGGTAAAGTCTGAACAACGTGGTACTAATTTTTCTGCGGTAGATGTTGGATGCGGAAACGGGTGGGTTGTCAGAATTTTGGCTGATAATCAGTTCTGTCAACAAGCAATTGGTATCGATGGTGCAGCAGCAATGATTAACAAAGCCAAGTCAATTGATAGTGAAAATCAATACATTTTGGCTGAACTACCAAGTTATACTCCAAACGAAAAATTCGACTATATTCATTCGATGGAATTCCTATATTACTTAGCCGAACCAGAAAAAATGCTCAAAGTATTCCATGATGATTGGTTGAAAGATGGGGGCTGGGCTGTAATTGGCATTGACCATTACATGGAAAATGAAGATAGTTTGTCGTGGCCCGAACATGTTGGAGTAAATATGGCAACAAGGACCATCAATCAGTGGGAGAATGCTTGGAACGATGCCGGTTTCGATAACGTTGAACACTGGATTGCCGGGGGAGAGGACGGCGTCACGCTAGTCTTTGTTGGACAGAAATCCTAAGCAATTTCACTATTCCAACAAGACATCGCATGCTCGAAACTCATTCTTGATGAGTCGGTTAAATCGGATGGTTGAGCAGCTAATTCCGCAATCCATGTCAGTTGTTCTGTCAGCTCTGTTTTACACTGCTCATACTCCCCTTCTGTCATTTCAACAGTTCTTCCCGAAGCTGCAATCAATAATGCTGGAGGTAGGATAGACCTACGCTGAGCAGCCGGCTTTTCGGCCTCTATTGCTTCTAATGCAGATGAATATAGCGTTAATTGATACTGATATTTTTGTAATATTTCTGCTTCTGCTTCGGTACTTGGATAGTGCCCATGCAAATCTCCCGAGAATTGTTGTAACGGAGTTCCTTGGTTTGGGTTTTCATAATTAAAACCGAATAAACAACCAGTTGTTTTCATGTCAACAACTTGTAGATAGCCATGGCCATCCGGGCTAGAATAAGCCATCACTAAATCCGCCCTACCTTCAAACATAATACTGACATTGCTAACTTTGGTAATATCGTAAATTTCGCAGTCGCTTAGTATCTTGCGTGATGATTTGTCCAACTTTGCTTCATGATTATATAAAAATGGTAATTCAGTTCTTAGTCCCTCTGCTGTACGCAGGTGTTTTGATGCACCTGCAGCATAAATTCCAGTCAAACCACGATCAATAAGCTGAGCGATTTCGTGCATTCTTTTACGGGTATAATTATATGACTTAGAAGAGGTTGTATCTCCTTTAGTTATCCCAAATTCCCCCATCACTAATTCTACTGAAGCCACGTCTGTTAATTTGTTATCTGGCTGATTTAACCAACTACTTGGCAATGGTAAAACTGGATGGGGGTTGAATTTACTTGGGTTATCTAGACTAATCTCAACCAATCTGTGCATCATTAATCCGAACTCAACAGGGCTTGGATAATCACTGGTCTGGACAGATTTTGGTTTAGGATGCTCTAGTAACTTTGATAATCTGGCATTATTCCATTCTCCTAGATTATTTGGCCAATGATTATGCCGACATTTTACACTCGTATCTAAGGTGTTAGCGCCTAGTCTTAAAATATGGTTGACAGAATTATTTTTGTGGGGTTTAGTTGGCATTATTTTTCCATCATCCAATATACCCTCCATAGTCGCCCATCTAGTGATTGCGTCTGTTGGTTCATCGTCAATGAAACAGTTAGGTGAATCGAAGATGGCGATTGACCTAATATTATCGCTACCAATTTGTGCGTTAAAATAGAGGCTGAATGGATCAATTGCTAACTGCTTTTTACCATAGTTATCAAGCGGCTGATCAATAATATCTCCTTGGTTTAACCATGGTGAATCGATAATCTGATTTGAATGTGCTAAATATCTAAGGCCTTCCATCCACATGTGCCCCATGGTTTTTTCAGATGGTTTACTGGTGAACTGAAGCATTCCTGTAGCTTCGCACAAAGTTCCTGAATTCGTTGAGTTGCCCACTATAATGAGGTGATTCTCAACTCTGGTCAAAGCCACATAGAATTCTCTTCGCCGTTCTGCTTGGCTTTGGGCTCCATCAATACTCTTAGCAAACTGCCATAGCCCGTCATCGGGCCGTTCTATGGATGCCCACGGGTTTATTCGACCTGAGATTATCTCTGGAGTAACAAGTACGTTATCTTTAGCAGTAATCGATGAGTCATACTGCCCCGCTTGAAAAATACCAGAGACCACGATAACCTTTGATTCTAGTCCTTTGGCTCCGTGAACTGTCATTATTTTAACCGCTCCAGATGACGGAATAGTGGTTGCCTGTGGGCCTTTTCTGCCCAGGTTATCCAATATTTGCATCTGAGCATAAATTTCCGCTGGATTATGTCCGCATTCTTTGCCTATATCGTGTACTAAATTACACCATAATTCGGCATTTTGTCGTGAAGAGTCATCCGGATAGGCATATAACAAATCTGAATTGTCAAGAATCTCATTTAATATTTGATGAACATTGGTGCCAATTAATTGACTGCCGCAGTGATTTAGTAGATTTTTAGTTGGTTTATTATTGGTCCAATCGGCCATGTCGTGCCACCAGTTATTTGATTCCGATTTAATGCTGAAAAACCGGTGGATTTCTTTATCAGAAAAGCCCATTATTGGTGTTTTGGCCAGTGATGCTGCGGCAAATTTAGACTGTGGATGTGCAATGAGGTCCAAAGCAGACATGAGGTTTTTCACAATTGGTTGGCCAAGTAAACGCCCTTGGCGGTCAGATACAACTGGTATACCACGGGAGTTTAGGCGTTGGATTAAATCTGCGATGTGTTTTCTAGTATGGACCAATATAGTTACGTCGCTTGGTTCAACTAAATCTGTCGGCTTTTCCAAAATCGTGTATTCTCGTTTAGCCGGATTCCACAACTTACATGCCTTACCTTGGATTAGATTTTGCAGGCGAAGTGCAATCATTTCATGTTCTAAATGGATGGTTTTAGGGTTAGGGTCGGAAAATAATTTATTGCCCGGCTGAGATGATGAATTAGCTAATTTCATTGGCATAAGCCATTCTAATTTACCGTTTGGTGTGTCTTTTTTGTTGGCGATAAGGCTTTGCGCTTCCGCGTGCCAATCTCCAGGTAAACTTTGGTGCCGTTGGTCAAAAACATCAATGAACATTTGATTCAATGTGCGTAATAAGTCGTGAGCCGTTCGATGATTTGATGTCAAATCAATATGCCCTAAGCGGCGGCTCTCTTTCCTTTCTTCAGAAACAAATTGACCGTTATCATCAGCATAGATTTCAACATGGCGCCACTTTCTTGACCCCTTTGGTAAATCATTCAAACCCGGTCCTGACTTAAACGAGTCTTGACCCAAAACTGGCCTCGGGTCGCGAGCTTTACTAGTATCGCGGAATTCAAATTCAGTGTTAGCAAATTCAATTGCATTCATCTGTTTGATGTATTCAACCGTTCTACGCATAACTGTAACTTCAGCTTGTCTAAATCGGTAGATACTCTGTTTCATATCCCCAACAACACAAACAGTCGGGTCCCAAGGACCGTGGTAGTCCGAGGTTTTGTCAAAATCTCTAGAGCCCCATAATCTAGCTAATAATCTGAAATGTGCCGGGTTGGTGTCTTGATATTCATCAATAATGAATGCCAAATATTGCTGTCTAATCGTTTGTAAAATAGTCACTCTACGTTCAAAATCTTCAGCCCAATTAGGATACTTTGGCAGTACTGCACGTACTCTCGCAATATGGCCGTCTCTCCAAGGTTCATCACCAAGGTCGTCAAGTAATTCAACCATTTCTGTTGGATATTCATATCGAATTATATCGGGGCACCGGGCTAACAGTAAATCAGCAGCAAGCCGCTGAATATCATCAAAATCATGAACGCCTTCTTGCATTTTTCTAAGGGTGAGAATCTCTTGGCAACCTCGATGGACTTTTAGTAAGTCTTTGAGCACCTGTAATTGTAATTCTTTGGATATTCTCAAGCGACCAAGCGGTGGAGATGGTGATAATTCGACTCCCAAATCAAGATAGTTTAGCGTGCTGTCATTTGGTAAATACGCCAGATCTATTCTAGGGTCGAATGTGTAAGAGCTGCGACCAAGTATTTTTGCTAACCTTCCATAATTACTGTTGAGCAGTTCTTTGATTTGATTTGCTAATATGGTTGATTGAGCAGTTACTGCATTTTTTTGTTGTGCGGACGGGCCAACGACATTCCCCTTGTTGGTATGAATCCCGGGGTGCCAATTATCTGCATTAGGCAATTTTCCACGCGGAAGATGAGATGGTTTGTCACTGTCTAATGACGACTGGGAAGTACAACAAACTACGACTAGCCAACACCATTGTAGTTTGCCAATGTTATCTTCTGGCATAGTATTTCTTACTAATTCTACCAATTGGTTAAATCGAGTTTTATCAGTGCCAATTCCAGCCTCACAATCTAAGACATAACTACTGTAATATTCCATATACAAGTCGAGGTATTGATTCAATAACTCCCTAATTTGTTTGTTGAAAGGTTCGATAAACTCTGCTGCCGGCTCGCCAATCATATCAAGAATTATGTCTGGCTCCAATAATTTCGAATCGTCCCATGAAATGCCTTTTGATTTAGATTTCTCACGAAGCGAGCGCTTGGTTTCTTCGACAAATAGTGAAGTGTTTAGTAATCCGGAAAGAACTGTTTCTGCATTACTCTGGCCGCCTAACAATATTGCTAAATTATTCCTTGATTCAACAAAGCCGTAAGGATCGCCTCTAACCCCCGCTTCTTCAGCATCAATATTTGTTCTGATACGCCAAGCAGAGTTGATGGTTTCCGAAATTAGCATTGGAGAGCGTACTTCTGAGATTTGCTGACCAGCTGGCTGAGCGGACAAAATATCGAGATAGGGCGTGACTAGTTTGGCAAGAAATGCATCAATAGTCGATATTGGCGCATCTTCAAGACTGGTAAGTAGCATCTCAACGTCGCCGTGGGAAATTGAGTGTAGATTAGTATCGGTCTTACTTAGCGTACTGCGAATTCGACTGCGTAATTCGGCAGCGGCTTTTCGAGTAAAGGTAATCGCTACAACTTCACTGGGCAAGAGGCCTTTCCACTCAACAAGGTCGGTTCGTTCCCGTGCTGGAGCCCTTAAGGAACCGTGACCTTGTAAAGGCACTCTTGGACCGTTTGGCAGCAATTCTTTCGCCCTTTGATATTTAGCGAGTAAATGTTGAACATAACGTTCAGCCATCACGGTAGTTTTTCCAGTCCCTGCTCCAGCATCAATCGCAATATGTTTGTCTAAATCTAAACCCATCAACTGACTTTCATTTAACTCGAAATTCATGACTCAGCCTCCAAAGAGGAAGTTGGGCACATTCTGCGAACTTTACAATAATTGCAATTGTTACTAACCGTTGGGTTCGCCTTGCCTGAGTTGGCACTATTTATTACTCGAATTGCGGTGGTTAATCTCTCATCTATCCATGCCCTAAAGCCATTACTTTGATTAGGTGATTGTTCCTGTTTGTCCCGATAAGTATTGCTGGTATAAGTTGTGATATTACCAATGCTTTGTTCATCGACTAAACCGATAAAGTCTGTATCTAATTCAACATAATATTGCGTATCCTCGCCAACCTCGGTAATGCCCACGCCAACGACTCGATCTTTTGGATAGGCTGCCTCCCAAGCCTTAGCGTACAGAGCCAGTTGTAATTCATCAAAGATTGCTCGCCTATGCCTGTGACCACGGTCTTTGAATTTTGGACCATTGATTGTTTTCATATCTCTAATTATGATTAATCGTCCTTCGCCGACTCTATCTGGCAGGTATAATTCATCAACTCTATCTATTCTACCAGATAAGATAAAACTTTGATTTTGGCCAGAATCCGTTTGCCCTTCAATGGCCAATTGGTGACCTTTATCATTCCCTATTCGCCATTCACATACCAGTGCAGAGGATTGTTTTAATGCTAGACTGGCTTGTAGATAATTGCGAACTTTCCCACCGGGATCGAGTTCGATTTCCCCCGCAATACATTGCTGGAGTTGTTCTGGCTCTACTCCAATTAATTCCCTACATCGGTGTACTGAAACTGCATTTTTTCTGTTAAGCCAGGGGCTTTCTATCTTGATATAATCCAGCGCCACATTCCAAAGGGATTCCTCATTGCCTAATTTTGACATGTATAATGGTACAGAAGATTCCAATGGTTGTTCAAGAACCGGGGTGCCAATTTTCGATAAAATCTCTGCTTCGATGTCGTGCATCAACAACCCGCGTGTTCTGTTGTCAATGTCTTCATCCTGAACTTCGGCGGTTGATACTTTCAAAATATCAGCTAGCCAAGCTTGTCTTGGACACCTCAGCCAAGATTGTAATCTATATGGCGACCAGCGCTTAGGAGCTATTACCTCGCCAGTATTCCCCATTACCGATTGTATAGTTGGAGTCAAATCATGTTGCATTGGCAGGGGGCGGGGGTCAATGCTTGGACTAGTGATATTACCATTAACTCGTACTCCTAGATTTGGCCATGTAGCAAATCCTCTAGTATCAGATTCAGCAGATTTACGTCCCGGTTGGAGGTTTAATTTGCTGTAAGAAATCATTCCATCTCTCGAGTCCCAAGGCAGCGCTTCGCCTTGCTCAACACTTTTTATTGTTGGTTGATTGTTATGTCTTTCAGTATTAATTGGCAATTCCATGGACATAGCCAACGAGTTTTTGCTATTGGGTGACTTTTCGGGGTATATGCCTGCTCTAATCGATAGACCAGCGCGTTGTCTTATGTCCCTGCCCCGAGTACCAGATTTTGTCCCGTATTGAACTCCATCCAATGTTTCAGTGGAAAACAAGCGCAATTTTAACGACTTCTTACCTTCGGTTTCAATCAAATCCCATGACCGTTGATTATTGTCTGGAGAATATGATAATTGTTCAACAAATTTGGGGGGCTCGGTAAATATTTTGACATCTAATGAAGCGTCTTCTAACCATTCGGCAAGCGGCGGACTTGGGGTTGCGGCTTCATCTAAGGAAGTATCAATAATAATCATACTATCACAAGAATTGAGTAAATGGCGCAATTGATGCCGTGCCTGTCGGATTTTGATATCTGAATTACTAAGACCAAGTTTGACCTTTGTCAGTGAATCTAGCCAGGGCACGTTATCTGGTTTCATTGACCATGACTCTGAGTCTAAGCCGGCTAATATCATGATGTCAGCAGTTTGTCCAAAGGCTTCACTAGGAGTCAATATCTTAACATTATCACATTCAATTCTTGGTTTTGAATTCCGTTCTTTGGTAACAATCATATTGATTATATCGATAAATTTTAGCTTTACCTTGTGATCATTACTGGTTAGGCTTTGCAGTTCAAAACATGTTGCTGTCAAGGTATTTACTGCATTTATACATCGATTAAATTGTTTATCATCTGCCATCAGATATTCCCAATTAATACATTTGATTAGTGATTCTAACATCGCAAATCCGGTTTCGGGTTTGGCTATCAACGGCAAATTTTGTCGTGAGTGGCAGCCAGTCAAATTTTCAGTCGATATCTCTTGTTCAATTAGTGGACTGCACAGTCTAATTACGTTGGCTAGCCACCATTGAGTCTCTTCTTGTTTTACCGAGGCTTGGTCATCAAAATCTCCTAATTGCTGCATTTTATTCGCTAGTGTTTGTAACCATCTTTCGCCAGCACCAGGCCCTCCAAGAACATGAAAACTACGTGAGATTTTTTCCAGAATGTCAATGTGTGGTCGGGGTTTGATTAGTGGATTTTCTGGGTGGGTAATTTCATCATCAAATTGAATCGTTAAATTTGCACTATTGGCCAAGCGACGAATCCGCTCAAATGACCATGCTTCTAAGCCACTACATAGAGACAAATGATAGACTAGTTCTTGGATTATTGGCACCTCTCCGATCACAGATTCTACTGGATTGGCAAGTATTCCTCTGGCTCTAAGTCGTTCTTCCCAATTATTTCGTCTGCTATCTACTGCCGCATCAACAATTATTACTTTTTGATCTTGAATTAGTTCAATGTCGTCTAGCAGGTTAAACGTGGCATCGATAATATGTTCTGCCCGTTCCACCGTTACTTGGTAGTAATTAGATTGTCTAGATTTGCCCGCTACTGAGAGCCAAGGGGCATCGTAGGTCTCTTCTGATAGAGCATGGGGTGGAATCCATGTAGGTATTTCTGATTGCTTACACCATGCAATGTCTTTGAGATATGCGCCTCCATAACCTAATCTAAAGCGACCGGGGTTGGATAATTGGTGAACAGGTATTAGTTCTGCTAAGCAATTGAAAATTTCACGCTCGATTGGGGTAAACTCTGGTGGTTGGTTCAATAATAAAATCCCGTCTACTCCGTTGAAAGTAAATGGTAACGAGTCACCTTCTTGGTTGATCAATAGTTGATGTAGCCTGATGTTCATCAAATCTGGATGTATACCTGCGGACTTGCCCTCTATTCTTTGTAGGGCTTTGCGGAACTCTTCAACACCTGGGTCTGTTTCCCAAATAGGAAGTTTCGGTAAACAAGTAAGTTCTTTGTGTAACTTCTGTAATCTTTGGGTTTTTGTCAAACTCCACTGATTATCTTGTCTATGGATGAATGGGAACCTACCTTTGTTGGCTCGAATAGTGCACTCGTGATGTACCAAACCTAGCAGTATACTATCATCATCCAAAACCTTGGGTTGGCGGTAATCGGTAAGCAGGGCTCTAACAAGCCGCTTGATGGTTAGGTGCTTAGAGGAATCTAGTGAAGGTTTTTTTGATGATATTTGTGAGATGTAGTCTTGTCGGGCTGATTCACTTGGATAGATGATTACGATATTATTGGCTTTGTCGTCGATTATTGCCTTGTCTAGCCAATCGGGTATTAATTTACCACTAGGGGTGGATTCAATAGTGACCCCTTTAGTAAACTCCATTTCATCACACCCCGTACATTCCATCAAACTGGCGGCAGTTATTGAAGACTACCGCCGTTTTTTACAATAAATGCCATATTTAGACCATAAGCAAATTACAGATGAGTTCAAGTCAAACGTTGACTTAGGGGTGACATGCGAAAGATTCTGGCGTTTTCTTTAGTTTGCTTTTTTGTTATGATGTCTGCGTCAACCTCAGTTGCAAAACCTGCTATTGAAACGAGTAATGGGCCAGTATTTGGCGGCCAAAATACCGACATCAATAACCAATCAAACCAGACTGCTAAAATTAGTTTATTACCGGCCGTCGCAGAAGATTTCACCGCTACGTGGTGCACTAATTGTGTCAAAGTTGAGCACGCTCTTGATGAACTTGAGGTTGAAGGACTATTACAGAAATATGAGTTTCATGTAAATCCAGATCTAGATGAATCAGGTTTTGGGTCTGTCGACATCACTCAACATCTTGATGCGCGATATGGTGCTGAAAGCCCCCCTCTGGTGGCGATTAATGGAACCATCAAGAAACACGGTAGCCTTCCAGAATCTGATAGTTTGGTAAATGACTACCGAAACATGATGCAAAACCCGTTGAATTTAGGCGAGGCATACTCATCATTTATGTGGACTCCATCAACAGATAATGTGGGAATTATAAATTGGAATCTAGATGCTGATTTATCTGCGTACCCAGAAGCAACTCTGAGTGTCAATGCTTGGATAGTTGAACAATCGGCTGAATTTGATGGCGGAAGTAACGGCCAGGGGACTTATTTTGATTTAGTACGCCAAATTACTGACTTAGGCAGTAATCCTCAAGGAACAGCAAATATTACCATTCCAACACCTCACGACGGTGATGATTTAGAAGTGCATTTGGTGTACTTACTCAACATGCCACTCGCCGAAGATAACATGCCTATCCAGGATGATGAAGCAGCTAAAGAAACTAATTCTGTACCCGGTTTTGGAGTCATGATTACTTTGCTTGCAGGATTTTCTGCCGCTCTAGTTGCTAGAAGAATATGAGCCTTCAAGCACTGATGGCTCTAAACACTTCAATGGCTTGGTCAATATCTTCATCCGTGACATGAAGATGAGTTACTGCTCTTACTGCGGTTGGTCCGACATCCAGTACATCTATTCCGTGATTAGATAGTTGCGCCATTAGTTCCTTAGCACCCATTTTGCTATCGATATAAACCATGTTGGTTTCAACTGAATTCAAGTCAACAGTATATTCACTCATTTCATTTAGTGCAGATGCCAGTCGCTTGGCTCTAGAATGGTCATCAGATAGACGCTGGATATTATTTTCTAATGCATACATTCCAGCCGCAGCTAGAATACCAGATTGTCTCATGCCGCCACCAAACATCTTTCTCCAACGACTAGCTTTGGCGATAAAATCTGTTGAACCAACAAGCAGACTTCCTACCGGCGCGCCTAAGCCTTTTGACAAACAGATAGATACCGAATCAAATTCTTTCAACATCCGGCTAACAGGTGTATTGGTCTTAATTGATGCATTGAAAATTCTTGCCCCGTCCATGTGAACTTTACAACCATGCTCGTGTGCTTTCTTGGCCACTGCATCGAGATTCTCTTGGGAGTAACATGTTCCTCCACCACGATTTGCAGTATTTTCAACGCATACCAAAGTGCCGTCTGGATAGTGTCCTAAACTGCCCTCCGCCTTTCTAATCGCCTTGCTTAATAATTCAGGGGTTAACTGGCCTTTCTTGCCATCAACAAGAGCAACTGAAACACCCGACATTACTGCGTAACCGCCACCCTCATACTGATAGATGTGGCTAGTTCTTTCCATTACTATTTCATCACCAGGAGAAGTATGTGCCCTAATTGCTACCGCATTAGACATGGTCCCTGAAGGGACAAATAATGCTGAGTCCATCCCGCATATTTCGGCGATTCTTGCTTCTAGTGCCTTGACTGTCGGGTCATCTTGCAAAACATCATCGCCAACTTTGGCTGCCATCATCGCCTCTAGCATCGCCTTTGTTGGTTGTGTTACCGTGTCACTTCTCATGTCAATTCGGTCCGAATTGTACTCGCGCATGAGCCAACCAAGTTGCCATCATTGATGAATTAGGCGGAAAATTACAGTAGTTTTAGATGCCCGGTTAGTTGTTCAAGTTCATCGTCTTGGGCTGGTCCAAATGCAATAACTGTTAATGAACCACTTGGAATTTGGGTCTTTCCAGCATCGTTAACGCGAACGGTTTGGATACCTAGTTTTATGGCATCTTGTTCTAACATTAATAATTCATCTCGGGTGGTTTTTACACAGACTTTCTTTTGTCCTGATGTCAACCAAGCGTCAAGCAAATTAGGCTCGCTAGCACCCATTTTTAATGTTGCAGATACCGATGCATGACCTGATTGAGCGGCGATTTTACCTTTACCCATCTTGAGGTCATGATTAATCACTAATACCAACTTAAACGAGCCACTTGGTACAGAATCTGAACTTTTTTGTGCTGTAAGTCGATGGATAAATGAACGCAGCCCCATTGATGTCACCTGCCTAATATGGTTTTAATTCGCCAACTAGTAAATCGATGATTCTTCTGGGGGCGGGGCCGATTCCAAGCACTGTAATAGTGCCTGGCGGGATTTCGGTATGTCCTGCATCTTTTACTAGATTAGTGATAAGCCCTGCTGATTTTGCCTGCTCCATCAGCATTCGTAGTGATTCCTCATCTTTTACCGATAAGCAAATTTTTCTTGACCCGCTATTATTCCACCGTTCGAGTATTCTTGCTTCGCTTTTCTTGGCTTGTAATGAACACGATACTGCTGCATGTGAGCATTGGACTGCAAGCTTCCCGGGTGATAATTTGAGGTCTTTTCGAACAACCAATGCCATGGAAGGCCCATCATGATCCGATAACATATCCATCGACTACTGTTTGTTCTATCTCTTCCATAGATTGGTATTGAGTTATTACGCCAGAAAACCAAATTCCAAACCATGCTGCCATCGTAACATTGCCCAATGCATGAACTACGTCATAGGGGATGCCGTTGATTAGATAGGCCATAAATTCGCCAGCGTTTAATGTACCAATTACGCTCAATGAAGCAATAAAGTCGAACA
>TARA_B100001093_G_scaffold515704_1_pt1 | contig 14063 bp, 14 predicted proteins | sample TARA_B100001093 | Tara Oceans TARA_B100001093 (sample SAMEA2623116) | marine metagenome | biome: marine biome (ENVO:00000447); feature: surface water layer (ENVO:00002042); material: "saline water (ENVO:00002010), including plankton (ENVO:xxxxxxxx)" | depth 5 m
AAGTTATAAATAATAAAATTAAATTTATATCAAAATTAAAATCTTTTTTATTCTTATTCTCTAATAAGATATCTATTAAATGAATAAAAATTAGTAAAATCATTATTTGAGCCGATCTATCTGTGCCGTGCTCACCAAGTCTATAAAAAATTACATTTACAAATGCCAAACATAAAATGCAAAAATAAAAATTTAAATTTTTTTCATTTGAACTAGAAAAAATAAAAATTTTTTTTAATAAAATATAATTAAAAAAAATAAGAACTAAAAAAGGACCCATATGAAATGAGTAAAAATTTATTAATGGCAAATAAAGTGTTGAATGGAAATAAAATATTGATGAGTAAGTCCTAAAGCCGTGACTAAATAAACCTTGGCCTAAAGTTACACTATTTTCAGATAAATTAAGTGCATAAGTTAAATGATAATAAGGGAAATCATCATGATTTTTGTAAACATAAATGCCAATCAGGAAAATGAATACTAAATAAAATATATTTTTTAATTCCTTGATCCTAATATTGTTTTTAAAAATTTCTCGAACTAAGAAAAAGAAACAAGTAAAATGTAAAATAATATTATGAAAATATCCATGTTTTAAAAAAAAAGAGGTTATAATTGAAATGAATGTTATAAAGAAAATTCCAATGATGCCCTGATATCCAAAATTTAATTTTTTAAATTGAGGATTGATGTAATTAGAAAAAATTAATCCAGCACCTATTGAACTTAAAGTAAAAAAAAATATATAAAAAATATATATTAGATGATATTTCATAACTTTTTGTTATAAATGTATTGCTGCAAATGGTTAATTTTAATCTTAATAACAACTTTTTAAAAAAAGAGATAGTTTTATTTATACTGTTTTATTTGAGTCTTTTAGTGAGTTTTTATTTAGGAGAGAATTCAACTGGTGGAGCAATTATAGACTATTATGGTCAAAAAAAAGTTTCTCAAGACTTTGCAACCTCTTTTTCTCATACTTTACTTAATTATGATGATTATGCTACACGTCATTCACCAATATTAATTATCTTTTTATCTTTTTTTGAAAAATTAAGTATTTCAGATGATTTTATAAGATTGATCCACCTGCATTTATGTTTGTTATTACCACTTTTATTTTATCAGACTCTAAAAATTAAATTTACTAATATTGATAATTGGGTGCTTTTTTTATTAAGTGGTTTAATTTTTTTGTCACCTACATTTAGATCGTTATCTATCTGGCCAGATAGTAGATTATTTGGATTATTTTTTTTTATTTTAAGTCTCTATTTTTATTTAAATTTTGAAAAATACAAAACTGCTAAATTTTCATATCTTACAATTATTTTTTTAGCTATTTCATCATATTTTAGTCCAAACTTTTCTGTTTTTGGTATCTTTTACATAATCAAATTTTTTATTTATTATTCATTTAAATCAATTGAATTTAGTAAGATATTGTTTTTAAATTTGATATTGGCTCTTCCAGCTTTTTATTATTTATTTATTTTAAAAATTAACTTTATGGATAAACCAGCGGGTATCGGAATAAATGAAACTAGCATTATTTTTAGAAATATCTTTAATCAGATATTAATCATACCAACTATAATTATATTCTATATTTTTCCATTTTTATTATCAAAAATAATAAATTTTAAGATCAAATTTGATTTTAAATCATTATTAATTACTTCAATAATTTTTTTTATCTCATTATATTATTTTGATTATAATTATGATTATACTGGTGGAGGTATTTTTTTTAAAATTTCGTTTTTTATTTTTGAAAATAATATTTTATTTTATCTTATTTCATTTTTAAGTATCTATATTTTAACACAAATGGTTGGTAGTAAATTTACAAATTTGTTAATTTTAATTTTAATCTTATTAAATAATCCTCAAGAAACAATCTATCATAAATATTATGATCCTTTTTTATTAATTTCTTTTTTTCTTTTTTTTAACTTGAATATTGATCTAAAAAATTTAAATAAAAATAAAAAATTTATATTTTTATATATATACTTTCTGTGCTTTCTGTTACTAAGTATTTCAAAAATTTATGTCTAATATTACATTAGTAATCCCTGCAAAAGATGAAGCATTGTCATTGCCTTTGGTTTTAAAGGAACTTAAAAAATATGATTATAATATATCTATCATTCTAGAAAAAACAGATATTGATACTATCGAAGCAATTAAAGAATTTAATTGTGAAATTTTATTTCAAGAAAATAAAGGCTACGGTGATGCTCTAATTTATGGGATTAATAAAGTTAAAACAAAATATTATTGTATTTTTAATGCTGATGGATCTTTTATTCCTGATGAAATTGAGGGGATGTTAGAGAAACTTAAAAGTCAAAATTTAAATATAATTTTTGGATCTAGATATCAAAAAAATGCAGGTAGTGAAGATGATACCATATTAACTTTAGTGGGGAATTATTTTTTTACTTCAATAGGCAAAATTTTTTTTAGACTTAACATTACAGATATTTTATATACTTTTGTTTTAGGTATTGCTAAAGATACTCAGAATTTAAACTTAGAGAGAAAAGATTTTTCTTTTTGTGTAGAACTTCCTATAAAGGCGAAGATCAATCAACTCAAATTAGGGTCAATAAATTCATATGAAAGGCCAAGATTTGCTGGAACAAAAAAAGTGAGTCCTTTTAAGGATGGTTTTTTAATACTTAAATATCTTATTTATCTATTTTTTAAGAGCTTATTTAAATAAATAAAATTTTATTTTTTTTAACAATAAGTAAAATTGAGAAAATATATAATTATAAGTCCAAATTTTTTTTGAAATCGGTACAGACCCCATATCAGAATTTTTATGGAGTTCAGCTAAACCAGATCCCTCGTAATATTTTGTATAAGAAAGCTGGTGATAATTAGCATGATAAAAATTCTTTATTTCTAAATTTATTGCATCATTAATTATTGAAAGAATTAGATTCTTTTTAATTCTATATAGATAACTTTCAGTATCGTCTAAAAAAATATAGCCATTTTTTCTAATATAATAAAACCATTTTAATAGTAAACTTTTTACATGATTAGGATCGTGATAACTATCTATAAATAAAACATCAATACCATTTTTAAGATCAGGAAATTTTTTCAAAATTTTTTCTATATGTAAATCATTACATTGAAAAAAATTCCAATCTTTATCTTCTAGTGCCTCACTGCAATCTTTAATATCAATTGAAAATAATTTTCCTCCATGTAATTTAATGTGATCAAAAAATCTTTTTGTTGATCTGCCTCTATTTACTCCTAACTCTACAATTACAGGATTTGAAATATCGTTTAATTTTTTTTCAATTATTTGATTCTTATCTTGCATTTATTAAAAGTTTATTTTTTAATCTTATATTTATAATTAAACAATAATATATAAAAGAAAATATAGGTTAAAATTGAACCAATTAATGTAAATATTTGTAAATTTGTTGAATAAATATTTATTGAAGCAATCATAAAAAAAATAAAATTTGTTAGTATTATTATTATTGAGGAAAAATTATTATTAAATAAGTCCTGGTAACTATTATTTCTTTTTAAAAAATAAAATAATAATTGATGTAAATGATTGGTGTCAGGATTTATTGGTGATCTTTTTAATTTTGATTTTCTAACTATAGAAAATAAATTTTCAAAACACGGATACCAAAATAGCATTATAAAAAAATATGGTGAAATTTGAGGTAAGCTTTGATGAAAAGCAATAATCATATATCCAAAAGATAAACTAATTATATAAACACCATTATCACCTAGGAATAGTTTATTTGAGATATTGAATAAATAAATAGCAATTAAAGCTAAAACAAAAATTAAAGTTAATTCATTATCAAATTTATAAAAATCAAAAAAATTTATTTTTACTAAAGTTAAAGTTATAATCAGATAATAACCAATCAATAATCCATTTAATCCATCTATAAAATTTGATCCATTTATCAAAATTAGAAGACAAAAAATTACAAAACAAAAATTTATAATTTTTATACTGATTATTGTGTCAAAAAATTCAACTCTTGTATTAACTATTTCAAGTTGAGAATTATAAACTAAAATAACTAAAATTAGAGTCTGTAAAATTAATCTTTTTTTGGGTGATATAATCTTTTTAATATCAACCAAAATACCAAGTAAAAAAATAAAAGATAAAAAGAAGATTTGGGAAAAAATCTGAATTTTAAAAAAAATGAATGAAAATAAAATAAATAGATATATGCCACCAATTAAAGGAACACTATTAGATGAAGCAAATTTTTGATGTATTTCCCCTGAATGGCTAAGTAATATATTTTTGCTTAAAAAATATTTATTCAAAAAGAAAATACTTACAATAAAAAAAAATAAAAAAATAAAATTAACCATTTTTTCTCAAAAAATTGATACTTAAACAAAATAGTAAATACATCGACGTAAGAAAATTATATTCCATATACACGTTATAAACCTTTAATCCATCTGATAATTTTTGAAATGTAGATGTAGATAAAGAATTATCTAATTTTCTCCATTTAACTAATTTTTTATCTATTGCCATAATCTTATATTTTTTTTTTAAAAGTTTTAGCCACAAAACGAAATCCTCTTTTGTTTGAAGATTTGGAAATTTTAAATCTTTATTTAATATATTTTTTTTTAGAATTACTGACGACAAACCAATATCACAAGACTTCAATAAAGACTCATAAGTAGTGAAATTTCTTGCTTTTCTTGTAGTTAAAAAATTTCCTTTTTTATCTATTATTTCATAGGAGCAATGTGAAATATGAAACTTATTTTTTTTCATGATTTTTAATTGTAATTCTAATTTTTTTTTGTGCCATAAATCATCTGCATCTATAAAAGCTATGTATCTACCTTTACTTAATTTGATAGCTTTATTTCGACTATATCCAGCTCCTAAATTCTTTTTATTTAATATAACTCTGATACGTTTATCTGCTCTAGAAATTTTCATCAAAAATTCTAAATCACTTTGATCTACATCATCATAAATTAAAATTAATTCAAAATTTTGATAAGTTTGATTTATGACAGACTCAATTGTCTTTTGAATATATTTTTTTTTTTTATAATAAGGTAAAATTATTGAAATCAAATCCATTGTTAAATAATTGAAAACTACAAAATTTTCGAAATTTCATTAAACCTAGTAAGTTTTAAAATATTCTTTTTTTTCAATTTTTTTTCATATCCCCACATAGCATGAGCATACCTTATTTTAGCTGAATTACTTGCATAATAATCATATATACTGTCACCAATAAATAAACAGTTGTTTCTGCTTATTTTAAATTTTGATAATATTTTTTTTAAACCTTCAGGATTTGGTTTGCCTTTTTTAATATCATCAGAGGTTACAATATAATCGAATAATTTGTATTTTTTTAATATTTGTAATGTCCTTTTTCTATTTTTGGAAGTGAATACTGATAAATAAAAATTCTTTTTTAATTTTATAAGTTCTCCAACAAAACTTTTCTTTATTTTTACTTTGCTTAAATTTTGTTCAGAAAAAAATTCATATCTTTTTTTTATGTTTTTTATATTATCACTAACTTTCATTTTTTTCATTATATCTTCAAATGGCAAACCTAGATATTTTTTATAAATCTCAAATTTCAATTCAATTTTAAGTTCTCTTGATGTTTTATTTAAAGAATATTTCATATTATTTATTGAATTTATTAACACTCCATCTAAATCAAAAATTATAAGCTTATTTTTTCTCATATATTATTTATGTTATTTTTTAAGTAATTTCTTATTCAAGTATAATACTTCTGCAAAAAAATTTATCCCTTCAAATAAATTTTGATTGTAATTTTTTATTCCACAAAATCTAAAATTTGGTGATAAATATTTTTCTATTTCACTAAAAGATAAATATTTATCATAAGTGTCATCAAAAATAATTTCCAGTTCAATAGCATTAATTAAGTTTTTATTTATTAGATTTATAGACCCTTTTAAAACAAGATCTTCATATCCTTGTGTATCAATTTTTAATATATCAATTTTATTTATTGAATTTTTTTGACAGTATTCATCTAAAGTTTTTACATTAACCAATTGTTTACCATCTAAAAATCCCGAAATATCAGTTTGATACTCTTTACTTCTTGTTTTAATCCATTGATGATCTAAATTGAAATTGTTAAATGACGAGACTCCTGTCCTCTTTGACAGATTCAATTCTTTAGAATAATTTTCATCCCCTAGAGCAAAATTATTTATTATAACATCTTCTTGATCTTTGTAAGTCTTGGCAAGGTTATCATATTCCTTAATAATTGGTTCAAACGCATGAATAGTTGAAGAAGAAAAGATTTTTTTAAATCTTATAATTGATTGTCCTTTATTTGCTCCAACATCAAAAATCACTAAATTTTTATCAAAAAATTTTTTATATATATCATCAAAATTAAGGGATTTTACTTTTAATTTTTTTATTTCATATCCAAAAAAATTAAATAATTTTTGTAAAATTTTTTTCATCTAAGCTCCAACATAGTTAGAAATTTCACTTGCAAACTCAGGTTTTAAAATTTTAATTTCTTCACCTTGAACATTTATTACATTTATATTGTCTTCTATTTGAAAATTAGAATTATCTCTATTTTTTCTTGTAATTTTAATAACATCTTTAATTAAATTTAAATTAGTTATTTGATTGTAGATGACATATTTATCTTTAATAAAATTTGATCTGTCTTTTTTTGTAAAACTCGTCCTATGAGAAAGCATGGCACTAAAAAAAATTACGTCACCAGATTTAGTATAAAAATGGGTATCAAATAATTTATCTTGGAAAAAGTAATATATTGCTCTTAATTTGTTCAAAATTTTAGAATTATCAGAAAAATTATCAAAAATCATAGGTTTCAAATAATCTATTCCACCTCCATCACCTTTAATATTATCTTGTAACATTATTCCAATTTTAACATATAAGTTTTCCTTTTTTGAAAGGATACCAGATTGATGTATTTTTCCAGAATCTTTATGATATTTCTCTAGATTTTTTGTTCTATTATTTTTTTGAATAACAGAACCACCAATAAAATAAAAATCATCATTTAAACTTTGTTTTAAAAAATTGATTAATTTTTTTGAAAGAATAAAATTTAGCAAAATATCGTTAGGCTCAAGGTCTAGTAATTCAATATTTTTATTGAAAAAATCTTTTTCTTTAAAATAATTTCGTAGTTGATTAATTTCTGTTTCTTCAAAAATTTTTTTTTTTACTATAGAAAAAAAACCCATTACTTTCGCACACAATTAATAATTAAATTTTTTAAATTTTGGGGTGGCTTTTTATTCATTAATCAACTTTTTGGCTTTTAACAATTTATACAAATTTTTAGTCTCATTTATATTTAAATTTATGTAATTACTAATTTCTTCCAATCTATTATTTCCGTCACTATATTGTAAAAAATTTAACAATTTTTTACTAAATCTCGATTTGTTTGTTTTATAATTTATTTGAGAGATTGTACTATATAAATCTCTTTTTGAAAGTTTTGGCTCACACAAAGTATTGGTTGTTGGAAGTATACATTTTTGCAAATTTAATATTGCATTTTTAGCAACAGTAAATCCTCCTTTAATACCTCTAACTGTAACCATTGAAAAATTATCTAATGATGTATGGTACTCTTTGTATTCTCCATATTTTGATCTAAATATTGAGGTAATACCTAAATCAACACCTGGAGAATTATACTGTCTTTCATCTGACCCTCGAAAAAGAAATGAATATTCTTTATAATTTATTTTTAAATTTTTATAGGCATCCACCAAACATTTATCTGAAGGTGAATTTCTATATTTGGATAACATGCAAGAATGATTTCTTTCATCACCAATACAAGTTAAATTATACCCCCCAATACAAAAATATTTTAAATGTTTAAAGTTTTGATGAATAAATACTATAGAACCAATAGTTTCTGGAATAAAAATAAATCTTATTGTTTTTTCAAGATTTTTTCTTTTTGAAAAAAAATCTATCAAACTCATTGAGACTATTGGACCAGATAATTCATTATTGGCCATTGATGGATGACAAATGTATGTTGAGATAAGTATTTCTTTTTTTGATTTACCTTTTAAAACTAATTCCCCATAATTAAGATTTCCTTTTTTATTAAATTTGACATCAATAAAAATTTTAAATTTATTATCATTTTTATAATTTTTAAGAATTTTTTTATAATGATTATAAGTTATACAAAACCCCCAATATTTTTTATAATATGAGGTTACATATGGAATTGCATTTGGGAGATCTTTTCTAAAATGTAGATGTTTTAATAATGTCTTTTTATTAATAGTTTTATTTATTTTGTGTGAAAAACCAACTAAATGTAAATTATTGTCTTGAAAATTAATTATTTTATTTCCATTTTCATCAATTATATACGCATTTTTAACATTCCATTCTGGTGGCACAACCCAGTCAAATACTTTTTTTGAGGAACTAATATTTTTTATTTTTAGCTTAGAATATTTTTTTTTTATCAAACTTAAGGTTTCTTTAATACCACTGCCTGTAATACTCCTACATATTGGAAAAAGCTTTTCTTTAGCAAAAAAATAGTTATTTTTGATAAAATCCATAATTTTAACTTATATTTCTTTTAAGTTGATAAAAAAGTTTATTAGATAAAAACTTTCTTAAAGTTTTTTTGTATTTAAAGTTTTTTTTAATAAGAAAATTATAATTATTAACGGAGTAATTCATCTTATCAAAAATGTCTGTATAATTATCATCAATATGAACATAGTTTTCACCACAAATATCCTTTACCCCACTAACACTAGTGCACAAACATAATAAATCATTATTAACAGCATCAATTAAAACATTTGGTAACCCCTCGTATAGTGATGGTAAAATTAGATATTTTACTTTTTTCATCAAAGTATCTGTATTATTTTGCCATTTAAAAAACTTTACATTATTTTTTAATTCTAACTGATTGCAAATTGATTTTAATTTATCTTTATCTGGACCATCTCCACAAAGATACAAAAGAAAATCCTTATTTTTGTTTGTTGATAAAAAAATTTTAAACGCATAAAGGATGACAGACTGATTTTTTTGCTTACAAAATCTTCCGATACATAAAAAAATATTTTTTTTTCCTTTTAAATTAAATTTATTCACTGATTTTAAATTCATATTGTACTGAAGACAAATTTTTTTTTTATCTATGGTAAATTTTCCAACACTAGATTTCATTTTTTTTGAATTAACTAAGATTTTGTAAGAAAGATTGTAAGTTATAAATTTTGTTAATGAAACAAAATAACTGTAAACATAACTTTCTGAATTATTTAATGCTTCTAAAGGATCTTCCGAAACTCTCGCTATCATTTTAAATCTCAATAATTTTGACATAATTGAAATAAAAAAACTACTTTGAAAAGAAATTATTCTTGTTTCTTTATTTAAAAATAATTTTCTATTTTTGAAAATTTTATATGCCGAAATCAGACTTGTGAAATGTTTATAAAAAAAACTTATCTTAATATCATCTACTGGTATCCATTTTATTTTTTTATCTATTTTTACTTCCTTTAAAATTTTTTTATCACTTAAAATAAAGATATTTAACTTTGTTTTTTTTAAAACTTTTAAATAACTCATGAAATTTAATTTGACACCACCTCTTTCAAAAGAAGGGTAAATTAAGATGATATTTTTCATTGATTAAACCTATTTAATATAGATTTAAAATTTTGGAAATGTCTAAATGCTGTAAAGTTTTTAGAATATCTTAAAACATTCAATTTTTTTTCTAATTTATAATTTTGATTATCTAAAAAACTTTTTTTAAATTTTTGTATGAAATCCTTCAAATTATTTGTTTCATACAAATATCCACCAGAATTATTTTGAAGGATTTCAATTGGGCCATTTGGACAATTTGCAGATAGTATCAGTGTTCTTGAAAAAGCAGCTTCAAGCAAAACAAATCCTGGATCTTCCCACTTCGAGGTTAAAACAAAAAGTTTTGCATTATATAAATATTTAAAAACATTTTCTACGTGGCCTAAAAATATAATTTTTTCAGAAATATTCAAATCTTTTGACATTTTAACAAGGTCTTTTTTAAGTTCACCATCACCTAAAATTATCAAATTTAAATTCGGGTACATCTTTTGAATTTCGTTAAAACCTTTTAACAAGAAAAATTGATTTTTTTGCTTTGTCAGTCTACCAATATTTATTATAAATTCTTTATCATGAAATTTTTCTGAAACTTTTTCTTTTCTCAAATTATTAAATTCTTTAATTTTTAAAACTGGATCATATAAAACATGAAAAATATCATTACTAAATATCTTATTAAAAATTAAATTTTTTTTTGTATCTTTAGTAGGACAGAGAACAACAGATAATTTTTTTTCACATAATTTCCAAAGAAGTTTTCTAAAAAAATTTAATTTCGGATATCCTGAAATTCTCAAAATAAATTTACACTTAAAATTAAAAAATAAGATCATCAATAAAGGTAATGATGAAATTAAATGGATTAAAAAAATATCTTTTTCATTCCTTGTTTTTAAAAATTTAAATAATTTGAAAAAAGAAAAAAAACAAATAATCAAATAAGAAAATCTACTTTTTAGGTAAGAATACCTGGGTAACATTTCATATAATTTTTTTGTTTTTGTAAAATTGATTAAATTAATATTTTTTTTTTCTATCTCATCTTCAAATTGATACCATTCACCTACTGCGTTAATAATATGTGGACTTATTTTATTTTTAGAGTATTTTTTTAAGCTAACTGCTGAATTTATGACGGCTTGGATAGTTGCAACTTTGCTTAAAAATGGACACCAATAGTAAATATTCATAATTATATTAAGATAGAATTACAATAAATTATGTTAAAACAAAGAAATATATTTTTTTTTCTACCAAATTTTTCAATTGGGGGTGCTGGAAACTCAATATTTAATATTTGTAATAAAATTAATGATAAAAATAAATCGATAAAAGTTATTTCTATCGGTAAAAATCACTACAAAAATAAATTTCAAAAAATTGGTATTAAAGTTATTGAGATCAATACCAAAAAAACAATTTTTGGGATATTTAAAATTATTGATATATTAAAAAAAAATTCAAATAATAAAAAAATAATTTTTGTTTCAAATATAAATTATGCCAATGTTTTAAGTTCAATATTTATTAAAAATATCAAAAATTTAAAATTAATTTTGATTGAAAGGACACCTTTTCAAGAATTAGAAACTTACTTTAACTTCACTGATTTTTTGAAAAAAAAAATAATATTTTATTTATCAAAAATTTTTTATAAAAGAGCAAACTATATAATTGGAAACTCTTTAGATGTATCAAATTATATTAAGAAAAAATTAAATTTAGATATTTTAACAATATATCCAATAATTAAAAAAGGGAAAGTTAAGACCCTTAAAAACAAAAAAATATTAACCATTAGTTGGATTGGAAGAAATTCTAAAGAAAAAAATTTGTCAGATTTTTTATTAGCAATAAATCTACTTAAATCAGAAAAAATACAAATCAATATTGTTTCTAATAACTTGACAAAAAAAGATATTTCTCAAGTCACATCTAAAGATATCTATAAAAAAATTAAGATTTATAATTATTCTCACGATAAATCTTTTCTAAAAAAAATTTATATAAATACAAACATATTTGTAAATACCTCAATCTATGAAGGCTTTCCAAATACGATTGTTGAAGCAGTAAATTATGAGTGCTTAGTAATATCAAGTAAAAGTTATGGTGGAAGAAGAGAAATAATTAAAAATAACAAATATGGTTTATTATATAATACCTACAATCATCTTCAATTATATAAAAAGATAAAGTTTGCAATTCATAATTATGATAAATGCAAAGATAAAATTTTGGCTGCAAAAGAAAATATTATAAATATGGCAAATATTAATAATAACAAATATAAAAAATTTTTTAATACAATTTAATATGAAATCAAAAAAAAAAGTTTTTTCAATTATTACACCAATTTTAAATAATCCAGATATAGAAAAAGTTTTTAATTCTTTAGATTCTCAGTCATTCAAAAATTTTGAACATATTGTTGTTGATGGAGGATCTAATAAAGAAACTCTAAAGATAATTAAAAAAAATAAAAAAAAGATAAATAAATTGATAATTGAAAAAGATTATGGAATTTATGACGCGATTAACAAAGGAATTAGAGTAAGCAATGGTGAAATAATTGGAATTTTAAACGCTGATGATTATTATTACTTTAATACCTTGGAGCTAGTTAATAACTATTTTAAAAAAAAAAAAATTGATTATATTTTTGGAAGTGTACTTAAAGACAGATTAATGCACAATTTTTTACCAAAAAAAATTTGGTATAAATTCAATGTTTATCCTGCACATTCCTGTGGTTTTTTCATAAAAAAAGAGCTACATCGAGATATCAATCTGGGTTTATATGATTTAAATTTTAAATATTCTTCTGATAGAGATTTCATATACAGACTAATAAATTCAAATTATAAGGGATTATGCTCAAAAAAATATGAAATTTTTGGCAGATTTAGTCCAAACGGAATTTCAAGTAAATTATCCTTTCTTAGGACTTTTATTGAAGAAATGTCAGTGCGATTTAAAAATCAAAATTTTTTACTTGTTATATTAATTGCATTAATAACTTTATTTAACAAAGTATTAAATATTTTTGTAAAGAAAAGAGTATGAAAATAGCTTATTTACCAGGCACTTTTTTTCCTAGCCCAGGAGGTGCTCAAGTACAAACTCACAACTTAGCGAGTATGATAAATGAAAATAAAAAAAAAGCTGAGATAATTCTCTTAAATAAATCAAATTTAGGCAAACAAAAGTATAAAACTTTAATTTTGAATAAATTCATAATAAATTTTGTTTTTTATATTCATTATTATTTAAAAGTAGACTTATCTTTTCTATTGACCTTATATCTAAAAAAAATTGTTAAAAAAAAAAAATTTGATGTTTGGCATTTCATATTTTTAAACTATAAAAGTCTACTTTTAATCAAGTCTTTATATGATTTAAAACAAAAGATTTTTATTACATTCCAGGGTGCAGATATCCAAATAAATAATTCTATTTCTTACGGAAATAGACTAGATAAAAGTTATGATAAGCTTCTTAAGGAAATTCTTCCTAAGGTAAATAAATTTACAGCAATATCAAAAAATATTGAAATAGATCTTAAAAAAATAGGTATTAACAAAGATAAGATTATTTCTATTCCAAACGGAGTACCCTCAGAAAAATTTAAAAAAATAAAAGAAAGTTTTAAAAAAATAAAAACAAAAAAAATTAAGATTATTACAGTTGCTCGATTTTCAGAAAAAAAGAAGGGTTTTGATTTAATTCCTAAAATACTAAGCAGATTAAATAATCAAAGAGTAAATTTTGAGTGGACAATTATTGGAAAAAATACATCTGAAATTTTTAAAAATAAGGAAATATATAAAAATAGATATAAATTTAAGATTTTTGAAAATTTTTTCATAAACAATGAAAAAATATTTCCAAGCAAAAAAATTATAGAAAAATATTTAGATTCTGATGTTTACCTAAATCTTGCAAGAATAGAGTCTTTTGGGATCACATTTGTAGAGGCTTTATCTGCAAATATACCAGTAATCACCTTCAATACAAAAGGAGCAAATGAAATTATTATTAATAACTACAATGGTTTTGTTATTAAAAAGAATGATTATAAAAAAATATGCAAAAAAATTATTTTTTTGTATAAAAACAAAAATTTTTTTAAATCCAAGCCTATTAAAAGTTCAAAAAAATATAACCTCGGCTTTCTTGTTAAAAAATATCTGAAAGCTTATTATGCTGATTTATAGTCTGGCTTAAAAATATAATATTTCTTATTTAATAAATGTAGATCATATGAAATCGTCGAGGTAGATGAAACAATAATCTTATTGAAATTTTTTTGAGAAATATCTTTTATTTTTTTTATTCTTTTTTCATC
>TARA_B100001093_G_scaffold224313_1_pt1 | contig 14059 bp, 8 predicted proteins | sample TARA_B100001093 | Tara Oceans TARA_B100001093 (sample SAMEA2623116) | marine metagenome | biome: marine biome (ENVO:00000447); feature: surface water layer (ENVO:00002042); material: "saline water (ENVO:00002010), including plankton (ENVO:xxxxxxxx)" | depth 5 m
GTTAAGTCCGCCCTCAATATGGAACTGATTTGGTGTCCGCCGGGGAGTTTTATCATGGGTCCCGGGATATGGACACCGGATGGTGGTGATGAGTGGGCTTCGCCGGACGAATTTTTGCCAGAACACCCAGTAATTCTAACCAAGGGTTTTTATCTTGGTAAATATGAAGTTACGCAGGAAGAATACGAAAAAATAATGGGAAAAAATCCCAGTACATTCAAGGGTGATGGCTTACCTGTAGATAGCGTTACTTGGTACAACTCGTTGGCTTTTTGTGAGGCTTTAACCAAACTGGAAAGACTATCAGGAGGATGGAACTTTACATTGCCAACAGAAGCACAGTGGGAGTATGCCTGTCGTGCTGGAACTTCAACAAATTATTCGTGGGGGGATGAACATGATGTATCTAGATTAAATAATCGTGCAGGCAAAGGGAGTGTCAAGGTAGGAACATATCTTGCAAATCCATGGGGTTTTTATGAACTTCATGGAAATGTATGGGAGTGGACAATCGATATTCTTGAATTATATAAAAAAGAAAAAGTGATAGATCCCCTTGGAAAAGTCCCTGAAATTACTGGTGTTACAAGAGGAGGAGGAGCTTGGGGAAAAAAGGTTTCAGCCACTTCAAATGCAAAAAGAAAAGCAAATTTAAATGATCAATACAAATATCGTGGTTTCCGCTTATGTCTGACACCGCCCTATTAAATTTTCCCGAAGAAAATTTTTTAGTTCATTGTTTCTCTCTTCTTCCAGTAGTCTCAATATTCTTTGGCAAAATACTGAATAAATCGATTCGCCATCACCGCCCTGCTGATTAAATAATGAGTTAATCCTGTTCACTCATGATGAATCAAAAAATTAAAGTCCTTGTGGTCGGAGCCGGCAATATGGGCCGATCCCACGCCCTTGCCTATGCCTCCATTCCCGAATTCGAAATTGTCGCGGTCTGTACCCGAAGGCCGGAATCGCGGGCAAAGTTGATGGCCGAGTTACCGGAGGGAACTCCGGAGGCAAATGACTACGGGCAAGCATTATCAGACTGGCAACCGGACGCGGTTTGCCTCTCGACCTATCCGGACACACATTATTCATTCGCCAAGATCGCACTGGAAGCCGGCTGTCATGTATTCATCGAAAAACCATTGGCCGAAACCACGGAACAATGCCGGGAACTTGTTGAACTTGCCAGGAGCCAGGGCAAAGCCCTGGTGGTTGGATACATCCTCCGGCAGCATCCCAGTTGGATCAAGTTTGTGGAGGTGGCCAAAACCCTTGGCAAACCCTTGGTGATGCGGATGAACCTGAACCAACAATCCTACGGCAAGAATTGGGAAACCCACAAGGAATTGCTCTCCTCGATTTCTCCGGTCGTTGATTGTGGGGTGCATTATGTCGATGTGATGTGTCAAATCACCGGATCCAAACCCGTACGCGTTTCCGGACTTGGTGCTCAACTGAGCAAGGAACTTCCTCCGGACAAAATCAATTACGGGCACTTGCAGGTTACCTTTGAGGACGGGAGCGTGGGCTGGTACGAAGCGGGTTGGGGACCCATGATGAGTGAGACTGCATTTTTTGTGAAGGATGTGGTCGGACCACTCGGGAGTGCCAGTATCGTGGCCGCGGATGCTTCCTCCCGTGGAAAATCATCCACGATCGATGCCCACACCAAAACCGAACGAATCCTGGTGCATCGAAGTGTGAAAAATGATCAGGGAGATTGGGAAAAAAATGATGAATTCATTGACTTGGAGGATGAACCCAACCACGAGGAATTGTGCCGGCGCGAACAATTGTTTTTTCTTCGGGGAATACTTGGAGAAATTGATCTCACCGAGCATCAAAACAGCGCTATCCGGGCAAGTGAGATCGTACTGGCCGCGGACCAGTCCTTCCGCTCGGGGTCTACAATTAAGCTTTAAATCATTCACTTGGTGGGAATAGTACAACGCCTGTGAACCGATTGAATAGATTGAAGGGAACTGGATGAACAAGCCGTTGGCCGTACGAATGCGTCCCAAAAAATTAGAGGATTTACGGGGACAATCTCACCTGCTTGGAAAAGATTGTCTGCTCCCTCGATTAATTCGTGAAAACCGGGTGGGGAATTTAATTCTTACCGGTCCGCCCGGTACCGGAAAAACCACCCTGGCCCATGTGATTGCCGAAGAAGCAGGGTGTAAATTAATTCAGCTCAACGCGGTCACTTCCAATGTCACCGAATTACGGGAGTCCTTAAAACTCGCCCGCTACTATGGAGCGGACAAGTGCTACCTATTCATCGATGAAATTCATCGGTTCAATAAAGCCCAACAGGATTTACTCCTGCCTGACATTGAATCCGGAGAGGCCCGCCTGATTGGAGCAACCACTCATAATCCACGCTACTATGTGATCGATCCGCTGCTCAGCCGAAGTCAACTTTTTACTCTTGAACCCTTACCGGTGGAGGAAATTGAGAAAGCCCTGCTCGTTTGCATCGAGGATCAGGAAAATGGTGTAGGACCACGAAAATGCGGGTCCGAACCAAAGGCAATTAATCAAATTGCCCGTCTGTCGGAAGGAGATTTACGAAAGGCCTATAATATACTGGAAGTCGTGGTGGAAGGACTGGCCCCAGGGGAAAGGGTATCGGTCGACTCAGTTGCTATATTTGCCAGGGAAAGAAGCATTCGTTACGACCGCGATGAGGACGAACACTACGACACTGCTTCCGCCCTGATCAAAAGCATGCGGGGAAATGATCCGGACGCTGCCTTGTACTGGTTGGCCAAGATGCTCGTGGGTGGGGAGGATCCAAGATTTATAGCCCGCAGACTCGTGATTTTTGCATCGGAAGATATCGGGCTGGCAGATTCCCGGGCCTTGCTTCTGGCAGATGCGACCTTTCGGGCCTGCGAAACAATTGGACTGCCCGAATGCGAGCTTACCCTCGCTCATTGTGTACTCTTTCTCGCAACCAGCCAGAAAAGTAACAGCTCCACCTTGGCCTTGGCTTCCGCTAAACGAGCCATTCGGGAAAATCCTGTGCAATCAATTCCGACTGCCATTCAAGACCGTCATGGCAGGAACAAAAAGCATCGGGATGAAAACGAAGAGGGATACCTTTACAGTCACGATTTTCCGGACAACCTATCCGGTCAAAAATACCTCGAACATCCACTTTCCCTCTACAAACCAAAGTGCTCAGGTGCGGAAGAGGCAATTGCAGAGAGAATCAAGCACTGGAAAAAACTTCGTCGAGAATTAAAAAAATCAGACTAGTTTATTTCCAACCTCCATCAAAAGCCTATTTTGAAGGACTGGGAATTTTGGCGAAGAAAAAATAAATTTGGTTGTAAAATATAACAAAAAATCCTCTATTAGACACCCTTTATGAGAAGAACTACCCCGCTCATTCTTATTGTTCTGTGTCTTGCACACTTCGGATTTGGAAAGAAACCCAACATCCTCCTTATTGTTTGCGACGACTTGAATGATTACATCGAAACTCTTGGCGGACACCCACAATCCAAGACCCCGAATATTCGAAAACTGATCGACAGCGGAGTATCCTTTACCCAGGCACATTGTAACATTCCAATCTGCAACCCTTCCCGGGCCAGTTTTGCCACCGGAATCTATCCGCATACTTCCCGGCAGTTTGGATTCGAGGATTGGGATAAAAATGAAATCCTCCAGAATTCCCGCACCATGATGGATCATTTTGGGAAAAATGGATACCATACACTGGGAACCGGAAAGGTGATGCATAATCGGGACAGGCAGGAATGGAAGGAATTTGGACATCCTTCTGACTACGGACCTTTCTTATTTGATGGGAAAGATAAGATTCCCAACTTAACCGTGCCCGCTCCCTTTCGTGATGATTTTGGAATTATCGACGGGAATTATGGACCACTGGAAAAAATGTCTGACCGAAAAAATCCACAAAATGGAAAGTCTTATTCTTGGGTGACGGGGGGATGGAGGGCACAAAGGCAAATGAAATATGAATCTGACGAGGACCGTGATCCAACCGGTGACGAACTGAATGCCCAGTGGGCGGTTGAGCGGTTGAAGGAGTTGGCTGATTCAAACTCACAAATGCCATTTTTCATGGGAGTTGGATTTGTTCGTCCACACACTCCTTTAATTGTTCCGCAGGAATATTTTGACCGCTTTCCGCTCGACTCGATCAGACTTCCGAAAATCAAAAAAGGCGACGCCGAAGACACCTACAAAAAAACAGTCAGTTCCAAGGAGGACGATCGTAGCGGAGACCGTGGTGTCAAGATGTACGACAGTCTGGTCGCATCCTATAAAGGAGACCGTGAACTGGCCTTGAAAAAATTTATTCAGGCCTATTTGGCATCGGTGGCATCGGTCGACGATTTAGTCGGGGATCTCCTGCTCGCCCTGGAGGAAACCGAATTGGATAAAAACACAATCGTTGTATTTACCAGTGATCATGGATGGGGAAATGGAGAAAAGGACTACCTTTATAAAAACTCCCTTTGGCAGGAGAGTACGCGAATTCCTTTTATCGTCCGGGCTCCAGGAATTGGTTCGAAGGGAAGGGAATGCAAGTTGCCGGTTTCCTTGGTGGACCTCTACCCCACCCTGATTGATCTTTGTGGATTGCCTGAGAATACCAGGAAAAATGAAAAGGGAAGGTCCCTCGATGGATTTTCCCTCAAGCCACTGCTTGAAGATCCGGAAAATGGTACCTGGGAGGGTCCCGAGTATGCCATCACCGCACTTTATAAATGGGCCCAGTACTATGATCCCGCCTATCAAAGTTACTCCCTGCGTTTCAAGGATTGGAGGTATGTCCGATATGAAAATGGAAAGGAAGAACTTTACCACACTGCCAAGGATGATCATGAGTGGAAAAATTTAGCCCTTGATCAAAGTCATTCAAAAACTCTTCAAAAATACCGCTCCCAATTGCTTGCGATAATCCCAGATAGTATCCCCGAAAAACCAAAAAGTAATGAGTACTGGAAGGAAATGTATTTTAAGAAAAATCCGTCCGCAGATACCAACGGGGATGGCGCACTCTCCTGGGCTGAGCATCATGCCCATCAAAAGATGTCTGAAAGTGAAAAAAAGGCACTGGAAGCAGATAATTGGAAAAATGTATATTTCAAGAAAAACCCAACCGCCGATACCAATAATGATGGCAAATTGTCCTGGCCCGAATTTCATGCCCATAAAAAAAACAAGGGATAAGCTCTTTCAAGCCCAAATATATAACCTACAACCCAAAAAATAAATGAATCGAATTACATTACTTGCCCTTCTTGCTCTGGGAGCATTTTTTGCAAACCTTGGATTTGCCCAAGAAGCCAAAACACTTGAAGCCACTGGTAAATTTATCAAAAACGATAAGGGAGCCGTTGTTTTTACCGATGACGCAGACAAAAAGAGATACTATGGCTTCAATGACGGAGTGAAGGAAAAAGTGGGCGATATGCTCAATAAAAAAGTCAAACTTAAGGCCAAGGTCAAAAAGAAGGAAGGCGCCAAGATTACCTTGATGACCTTTGTTATGTCGATCAAGGAAGCCAAATAACAACCACCGCCTGGTTTCACTACTTTTATTGAGGTTCTTCATGGAAAAATTCTTTCCGTGAAGAACCTCAAACTTTTTAATTTGTTGATGATTCGCTTTCTTACTCTGGTATTTTCTGCCTTTTCTTTTCACTTCTCAGTATCCGCGATGCCGTTGGGAATGGCCCCGCCGAATGTACTGATTTTTCTGATGGACGACATGGGCGTGGGAGATTGCCGGGCCTATAATTCAAGCAGCAAGGTGGAAATGCCGAACCTCGAGAGAATGGCGGAACAGGGAATGCGCTTTACTGATGCCCACGCACCGGCCGCCGTGTGTGCCCCCACCCGATACAGTGTAATGACCGGCAACTATCCATGGCGTGGAAGAAATGAAAACGGGACCTGGCTGTTCAATATGCCGTCACAAATTTTACCGGGTCAAAAAACAATCGGTCAACTAATGAGTGACGCCGGTTATGAAACTGCTTTCTTGGGAAAAGTTCATTTGGGCGGAAAGGTGTTTAGTAAATCCACCGGCAAAGCAAAATTAAACCTCATCGGTGGGTACAAAGACTTTGATTTCTCTCGCCGGGTTAAAGATACACCCGCCTCTCTTGGATTCAATTATTCCTATGAACTGCCCCAGGGCATTCAGGGATCTCCCTACCTCGCATTTGAAAATGGAATTTTGGTGGGAGAGGAATCAGAACTGCGTGAATGGAAAGTGGGTACTTATGGAAGTTCAGTGATTGAAGCCGATGGATTTGGCTCCCCAGACTGGGACTCCTCACAGGCGGGCCCGGTCCTGACCAGAAAAGCGCTCGGATTTCTCGATCAACATTTCATGGAGAATCAAAAAAAAGGAATTCGAAAACCATTCTTTATGCATTTTTGCAGCCAATCGTGTCATGTTCCACACACCCCGCCGGATGAATTAGCAGGGGAAAAAGTCAGGGGAGTCACAATCGATTCCCATTTAGATATGCTAGTAGAGGCAGACCACACACTGGGAATGTTTCTTGAAAAATTACAAAAAAACGGGGAACTGGAGAATACCCTGATTATTTTCACCAGTGACAACGGCGGTCTTTCCCGCGGGCCCGTTGGACAGTACAAAGGCGATCACAATTCAAACCATGGATTCAGGGGGAGTAAGGCACAGGTTTATGAGGGCGGACACCGGGTGCCCCTGATTGTTCGCTGGGGGAATGGAAAGAACAACTCTTTGGTGAAAGCCGGAAGTGTATCAAATTCTTTAGTTGGACTTCAAGACCTCTACGCAACACTGGCCGAACTCACGGTCCAACCAATGGACTCCAATCAGGGCCTGGACAGTGAGTCCTTTCTACCCGTTCTGCTTAGTCAAAAAATAACTCCCCGTACTCCATTACTAATTCAATCAAACACTGGTACTTTTTTTGGACAACAATCCAAAAAAGCACTGAGGGAAAACTCCTGGAAATTAATCGTCACAAAAAATCATGATCCAATTGAACTCTATGACCTTGATTCCGACCCCATGGAAACAAAGAACAGAATAGAAGAAGATTTAATGTCCGAGCGCGTCGAACGAATGCATCGGAACTTAAAAAAGATTATAAAATCTGCCCGGAGCACCCTGCCCTTTCGAATCAACAGGAATAAAAATCCGAAACATTCAAAACCCGTAATTCATTCCATGCAAGTAATGAATCCACGAGCGGAACTCATTTGCAAAATAAAAAATAGAAACCATGCAAAAGTTCAAAACTGGAATCAAAAATTTAAAATCGAAGGAAAGAGCCCGGTAAGAATAGTCCTTGTTCCACAATCCCAAGGAAAATGGGACATCAGCAACTATCGATACATTGGTATCCCGATTCAGAATTGGGATGCCGGAGTCACCACAATTGAAGGAAGAATCAATAATGGAAACCTGACCAGTTGGTCGCACCACGCAGTTGGATTCGCAGTTGCCCCCAGTTGGGAAAATATCGCCCTGGGCTTTCCTTTTCCAATGGTCGAGGAGAGCTACAATGGACCCCCGGTTTTTAAACAACAACTTGGACGCCCTGATGGACACCGTCTGCACTGGAGAAGGTTCTTCCCGAATGACATTCTTGAAATAACCCTGGATATTCGGTCCTCCTCGGGAAGAGTCAATGCATTGATAAAATCTCCATTTCTTGCCTGGGAAAATAAACAAATTCAGAAACAAAGACTGGAAGAACTCCCTTACCTTGATGATCTCGGACAAGTTCGTTCCATCGAATGGCCGGGCAAAGCAAAAAATTTAGAAGAAGCCCGAAAAACAATGAATCAAAGTTTTCGTCAGGCAAAAATTTTAGCGGAACAGAAAAAGCTCAGTTCATTTGGTGGATGGATCGACGGTCCAAAACTTGAAGCAAGTGGAAGATTTCGAACGGAAAAAGTGAAGGGTAAATGGTGGATGGTTGACCCGGAAGGAAATTTGTTTTTTTCGGTGGGTCCCTGCTTGACCGGAAGTCGGGCCGAAACTCTGGCTGAGCCGGACCGGGCAAAGCAAAACTTTTTTAGTTATTTACCGGATAATAATGACTATTTGAAATGGACTGGGTTGCGAAAAGTCGGGGGGCGGCAATTTGTAAATTTTCCCGCCCTTAACTACCGCCGGTATTTTGGAGAAAAATGGGAAGAAATTGTCGATCGTGGCACGCATGACCGTCTCCGGGCATGGGGATTGAATACACTGGCATGTTGGTCAGATGAAAAATTGCAAAAAGATCGAAAGACTCCCTATGTATTAATGTCTTCAATTTGGTGGCAGGCCAGTGGTCATAGAAAATTTCCCTCCCCCTTTCGTCCAGACTTTCAATCCGACATCGAAGAAAATCTAAAAAAGCTCCTCTGGGCAAAGGACGATCCATACTTGCTGGGAATATTTATTGGAAATGAATTGGAGTGGCCCGATCGAATTGGTGATAAAATTTTATCGATGCCAGACGATCATCCCACCAAGAAATGGGCCTTGGCAGAACTTAAAAAAAGGAACCAACCTACCCAACCCGCGCAAATCAAAGATTTGAACGAACTTTACCTCCCTTTTGTCGAGACGTTTTTCCGGAAATGTAAGGCGGCAATCAATGAGGTTTTACCCAGCACCCTCTACCTGGGATGCCGGACCCATCGCGGGCCCAATGTACTGGGCCGCGGAGCACTTGGTTCAGTGGATGTATTTTCGGTGAATGTCTATGACTCAAGAGTTCGGTCCTGGCAGATTCCGGAGGGTGCGGACATTCCCATTCTCGCAAGCGAATTTCATTTCGGAGCAGTTGACCGCGGCGTTCCAAGCCCCGGACTTTCCGGTTCGGCGGACCAGCGACAACGGGCACTCTCCTTTGCCCATTACCTTGCCTCCGCATTGGCAGATCCGCGATTTGTCGGGGTTCATTGGTTTCAATGGATTGATCAATCCGCGGCGGGTAGAAAGGATCGTGAAAATCACCAATGTGGATTCATTGATGTGGCGGGCAAAGAATATTCCGAACTTGTTGAAGTTGTGACTCAGGCTACTCAAAATATGTACCATGCCCGTCGCAAAGAAAACCGGTCCACTGAACAAATTCTCTTCGATTTACTCGATCAATAAATAGCACCTGCATGAACACGATTAGAAATTATGAATGGAAGCTTTTTCTTTTTCTCTTAGTACCCTTCGGACTGGTGGCAGAAAATCGCCCCAATATCCTTTTTTTATTTAGCGATGATCATGCCATCCGTACAATTGGGGCTTACCCGGGATCAATTAACCAGACTCCCAACCTCGATAGAATTGCCAGGGAAGGTGCCCTGTTCACCCACTCTTTCAATGTAAATTCAATTTGTTGTCCCAGCCGAGCGGCCATTCTCACCGGCAAGCACAGCACGACCAATGGCGTGATTGGAAACAGTTCACCCTGGAACGGGAAGCAGTGGGTCTATCCGAGGGAACTTGCAAAAGCGGGGTACCAGACTGGATTGATTGGTAAATGGCACCTCAAGGGCAATCCGACCAATGAATTTCAAAGCTGGGAAATATTATCCGGTAAAGGAGGACAAGGATCCTACTTCAATCCCACATTTCTATCGCCAGAAGGAGATAAAAGAGTGGTCGGGCACTCCACCAAAATAATTACCGATAAAGCACTCAAATGGTTAATAAACAGGAAAAAGGAAAAACCTTTTCTTCTGTGTGCTCAATTTAAGGTGCCCCATATACATCGTCTTCCACCGACCAATCAAATGTCAAAGTACGAGGATTATGAATTTCCCGTGCCTGATACTTTCTTCGATGATTTTTCCACTCGGTCCTCATTTGTTTCTGAAACATGGATGGCCCTGAAAGGAATGAAGGGACATGTATTGAATATTGCCCCCACCCGGGAAGAGATCGAAAAAAATCCAGGAATTCGTCCACCCTTTCTTCAGGAAATGAATCCTTCTCAACGCACGGCTTGGCACCGAGCTTACGACCCGAGAAACTTAAAGTTTCGAAAATTAAAAAAACTTGGAAAACTGGAGGGACAGGCAGGAGTTCTTTACACCTACCAACGCTTCATCAAGGATTATGTCCGGTGCATTGATGGATTGGACGAGCAAGTGGGCCGGATTCTTCGATTTTTGGATCAAGAAAAATTGTCGGAAAATACCTTGGTGATTTATAGTTCCGACCAAGGATTCTTCACCGGTGAACATGGATGGGCGGAAAAGCGGTGGATGTATGAAGAGAGTTTCAAATCTCCTTTATTGATGCGCTGGAATGGAGTCATAAAGCCGGGTACCAAGATTAATAAATTAGTCCAGAATATCGACCTAGCGCCCACTTTCCTGAAAGCCGCAGGGGTTGATATTCCAGAGGCCGTTCATGGATTGCCCATGCAAGCAATTTTATCCGGTAATACAGGTGATCATTGGCGAAAAGAAATTCTCTATCAATATTTCGACGGTGGCACTCTGGAAAAAAGAGGGCCCTATAATATGCCCAGGCATGAAGGGGTGCGAGATACAAGGTACAAACTTATTTCATTCTACGAGCATGGAAAGTGGGAATTTTACGACCTCAAGAATGACCCGCAGGAACTCAATAATTTAATTTCCAATCCTTCGATGAAGAAAGAAATCAATCAGCTCAAAAAGAAATTAATAAAACTAAAGACAAAATTTTCACCGCCTGATGGGGAATAAAATCCTTTAGAAATTTTGCCAAAAAAGTTCCGGTGATGTGAGGTCTCGGCGCTGGTCATCAAAGGCGGTTCCAATCTCTCGTAATCCGTGCAGATTACGAACAATGTCTAATCCTTTCTTAATTCGATCAGGGCTGAATACCAGTCGTGTAAGATTGAGTCCATCCAATGGAGAAAGGTCTTCAATCAAGGTGTCTCCAATATGCAGCCTTTGAAGAACTGGTAATTTCCTCACAAAGGAAAGATCAGACACAAAAGTTCGATACAGGGTAAGACTGACCAAGGGTAGTCCCTTTAATCCAGAGACATCTGAAACCGGTGATTCGGAAAGCCAGAGCTGTTTAAGATTGGAGGCATTGAGAGCGGAAACTTCGGTGATGCGGGTACCGACTGCATAGAGATTTTCCAGTGGCTGTCCTTCCAGTCCCTGGAGGGATGAGACGGGGGAATTATTGAGTCGAAGTTCGACCAATCGAGCATCTTTTAGATCTCGAAGACTCTCTACTTTTGTATTTTCCAAAAATAATGTACGCAGGGGCATTCCCTTGAGGTGACGAATTTCCCGAACCGGATTTCCGCTGAGGTCCAGGGCCATCAAATCCAGTCCTCTAAGGGGGGATAAGTCGCGTAATCCGCAGGCAGGAAACTCAGCGGCAACGATCAATCCATTTTCCTGGTGAAACTTGCCCTGCCCGCGGTATTCAGGATTTGCACGGGTAAGGATTTCCTGAATCTTAGTAATTTCTAGTGAAGAGTCCGCCTTGGATTCATGAAGTACGGATTCGCTATTTTTAGGACTTGTCGGAATGGATTCAATGGAATCGTTTGTATCATCCTCAATCTTCATAGCTCCGGAATGATCTATGGATTTGGATCGGCTTTGCTCAGAGGAGGGAAATTCTTCACTTGAAGAATTCGCTTCGGAACCGCATCCGTAAATCAATACCAGAAAACAACCGAATCCAATCCTAGAAATAAAATTTGCGAACATGATTTTTTTTTAAACTGCTTGGACTTACTTGTCGAACTCATCCCCGGTGCAAGAAATAAGTTTACGCAATAAGTCGGGATCACTATTTTGATATCATGAACAGCCTAACCACTCTCGACTTGGTCATTTTCTTTGGTTCCTTGATTTCTGTAATGGGACTGGGGCTTTTAGTGGGTCGAAGTGAAAACAACACGGAGGATTATTTTCTCGCGGGAAGGGAAACCCGATGGTGGGGAGTCGCAGGCTCTATTTTTGGTTCGAACATATCCGCAAATCACATCGTAGGTATGATGGCGGTTGGATTCAGCCTGGGGTTTGTTGAAAGCCACTTTGAGATCACTGCAATCGCCGGGTTGTTGTTAATGTGCTACTTTTTTCTTCCTGTCTACAGGAAACTCAATGTTTTCACCCTGAGCGATTACCTCAGTAAACGTTACGACGACAAGTGCCGGATCGCTTATTCCCTGATCATGGTATCAATTATCGTATTCGTGATGATGGTTCCCGCATTTTACATCGGTTCCAGGTCAGTCAATATTCTGCTCGTGGAAGACAGTCACATACAGGAGGTGCTTGCCTCTGCAAGTACGGGAAATCCTCAAAAAATAAGTATCAATCACACCTATTATGTTATTGGTATATTGGTGATGGCGGTGGTCACCGGTTCGTATGTTATTTTAGGTGGACTGAAGGCGGTAATCATCACCGATGTGATCCAGTCGTTGCTTATGCTGGTAGGGGCTTCAATCGTTGCTTATTTAACCTTTGGTTCAGCGGAAATTGGAGGATGGGATGGAATGAGGCAACTGGACCGGGAAGGGAAAGACCTGATGCATCTCTACCTTCCCTCTGACCACCCCAAACGTCCTTGGACCGGGGTTCTTTCCGGATTACTAGTCCTGCACTTTTACTATTGGGGAACCAATCAGTTCATTGTCCAACGAGCCTTGGCGGCAAGAACAGAGCGAGAAGCTCGCATTGGAATTATCGGTGCTGGCTTCTTTAAGTTACTGATTCCATTCCTCTCAATCGGTACCGGAATAGCTGCCTATTATCTATTTAGTGAAAGAATGCCCGGAGTGGCGGTGGACGGGGACACTGCATTTCCGCTTCTCATGCGCGAAATCGTGGCTCAGGCAGGAGCCGGGCTGGTAGGACTGGTGGCTGCAGGGTTGATTGGAGCAATTCTATCCAGCGTCGACTCGATGATGAACTCAGCCGCAACGCTTTTAACCTTCGATTTATATAAAAAGTACCTCAAGCCCGAGGCTTCCGAAGCTGAACTCATCAGCATGGGAAGATGGTGCATTGCCGGGCTGGTAATATGCTCGGCTATTCTTACCATCTTCATTATGGATCCAAACACCGAGGATAATTTCTTCACCTATGTCGCCTCGCACCAAAGTAAACTGGTAGGTGGGCTAGTGGTTGCCTTCTTTATGGGCATGCTATGGAAAGGGGCAACGGCAGCGGGTGGATTGGCCGCAATAATCTCCGGTATTTTCTTCTCCTATCTTTTGCCCCCAGTTTATGCCGCTTCAATAGGAAACCACCCCACAGCCAGTTTGGTCTTTGGTGAGCAATTAAACTTTTTTCACAGCGTTTTTCTCGCTGCCATTCTCGCATTGGTCACACTTGTCGTCGTCAGCAAGCTTGGAAAACCGGACCAGGAAAAAGCCAAGCTCACTTGGACGGGGCTTGGAATATTCACTGCCACTGAACTTTCGGTCTTTTTTAAAATTCTGCTTTTGACACTAACTATTTACGGATTACTTGGAACACTGGTATTTCTCAACGGAATCACTCCGGCGATCGCAGCATGGATTGCATCAATCTGGACATTCGGCTGTTTCTTTTTATCCGCAAGGCTGCAGGCAAGTATTTCTGGAATTCCGGTTTATAAAGAAGACAGGTTTTGGGCGGGTGGACTGGCTGCAAGTGCAATCTTTATGATGTACTATTTCTTTTGATCAGGGTCGGGTATTTCCTCAGCCAAGTCCTCAATTGGATAGGTCCAGATTTCAGAGAGTGTAGGATGATACCAGTCAGCTTTCGCCAATTGATGAACTCCGGCACATAAGGAAATTGCAACCGAAAGAGAGTGGATTAACTCTCCGGCGTCCTTCCCTACACATTCAGCTCCAAGGACACGACCAGTTGATTTTTCCGCGTGTACCTTAACATATCCACTCTTGGCCTCCATCAAAATGGATTTCCCGTGATCATCAAAAGGATAGGAAGCAGAAATATACTCGATGCCCCGTCGTTTCAAATCCTCTGGATTTAATCCAACAGTGGCTATTTGAGGGTCAGTGAAAACAACTGTGAGTAAATGGTCATAGTGGAT
>TARA_B100001093_G_scaffold275296_1_pt1 | contig 14054 bp, 14 predicted proteins | sample TARA_B100001093 | Tara Oceans TARA_B100001093 (sample SAMEA2623116) | marine metagenome | biome: marine biome (ENVO:00000447); feature: surface water layer (ENVO:00002042); material: "saline water (ENVO:00002010), including plankton (ENVO:xxxxxxxx)" | depth 5 m
AGATAAGGCTTACGGCATAGATCAGCCGTATGGGCGATCACAACAGCTAGATCGATCATTCGTAGGCTTCGATCGAATGAATGAGAAGTCGGATCGCACCTGGACGGAAGCCTGTATTTGTTGATCCGGATTCATCAAATCGTGAATGGAGAAGCTGTAAACGAGTGATTGCTGAGCAATCAAAACGCACAGGGAGTCCCACTGGTTTGGCTCGGATCACCGGTTGGAGATCTTTGAAAGGAATCTCCACAACAGACTGCCCTTCCGCTTCCGTCGGGACGGCTGTGACCCAGCGAAGTCCTCCAGGGATCATTTCCGTTAACCCCATCAATCCATCAGAGCAGGCAACTGCAAATTTCAAGGTCCGACCTTCACCCTGGATTGCCATGCGCAAGCCCGTGAAGGATGAAAGGTCGAGTGGTGGTCGAAACAAAGGGGATCGGCAGCTCACGAAACCTCCGCCATCAGCAATCACATCGCCTTCCAAGAGCAATCCCTCAGGGGTGAGCCGACAACCTGCCTGGCTTTTGCCGCCCATGATGGTGTCGTTCAGCGTGGACCACTCATCCAATGAGATACGAGAAGTGGTCATCTAAACCCTACGGAGTGGTACTCATATTTAAAGACCTTCACATGCAGCCTTATCAGTAAGCACAATGATTTCAGTCTCCGGTTGTACCAATTTGCAGGGGGACCGTTGTGCGGACTCGGCAGGATCGAGCAAGCGACGTAGCGCTTCTCTTTTATTTTCTCCGCTGACTAAAAACACTACTTTTTGAGCAGCACTCAGTACGGGAGCTGTCAATGTGATGCGCTCCAACCCTTTGCCTCGACCAATCGTGGTCCAGCGGTCACAGACGCCAGGAGCATCAGTACCTGGGAATAGAGAGGCTGTATGACCATCATCGCCAAGACCCAGAAGCATCATGTCGAAAACGGGTGGCTGACCCCTACAGATCTTTGTGATCAGCTCCGCGAAGGCATCGGCGCTGGACTCTGGGGATGGGAGCTCAACTGTTGGAACAGGGTGGAAGCAAGCCGCTGCTCCTGGTTCACCCGCTTTCAGCAACGTCGATCGAAGCATCCTCGCGTTGCTGGATTGATCATCGGCAGACACCCATCGCTCATCGCCAAGAAATACATCCACACGATCCCAGGGAAGACGTTGTTGTCCCAATTGCAGATAGGCACGAGAGGGAGTAGTCCCCCCCGATAGAGCGATCTGAGCTCGATCTCGTTGGTCGAGTGCAAGGTCAATGGCGGTGGCGATGTGCTCTGAGGCGCGTCTGGCCAAATCCTGAGGATCACTGGCCAGCTCGAGTCGATACGAGGTCATCAGTTCAACCTCAATCCAACCACTCGGTGTGGAAGGTTCCTTCCTTGTCCACTCGCTGATAGGTATGGGAGCCAAAGCAGTCGCGCATGGCTTGGACCGCATTTTGAGGGAGTCGAGCCGTGCGATAGCTATTGATGTAGTCGAGCGTGCTGCTAAGGCAAGGCACAGGTATTCCTGCTTCAGCTGCACCAGCAACAATCTTGGCTAATCCAGGAAGTCGTGTGTTGACCTGATTAGCAAACCATGGATCAATCAGCAGATTGTTCAGTTGAGGATCGGTTGTGAACGCGTCTTGAATTCGCTTCAGAAGACGTGCACGGATGATGCACCCACCTTTCCAGATCTGGGCGATTGAGGGCATATCCAAGTGGTAGTCATGCTCTGCGGATGCGATCCGAAGAAGCTCCATCCCTTGCGCATAACTGGCCATACACGCGAGCACCATGGCATCCATGAGTGGAGCCATACCGTCAGCAGGTGTGCCCATGTCAAAGGACTTCACCGCTGGTCCCTTAAGTATGGATTCAGCTATTACACGCTGATCTTTCATCGAACTCATCACGCGTCCATTCAGGGCTGCGTAGATGGTGGGGACAGAGGCACCCATCTGCAGTGCGCTAACAACGGTCCATAAGCCAGTGCCCTTCTGCCCGGCTTTGTCCTGGATTTTTTCGATTAGATCCGTCCCATCGTCGGGATCCTTTGTGCGTAGACAAACTTCTGTGATTTCAACGAGATACGAAGCGAGCTCCTCCGTGCTGTTCCAATGAGCAAAAACATCTGCCATCTGGGTGCCATTCATGCCCCCAACCCTCTTCATCAGGTCATAACCTTCGGCAAGAATTTGCTCAATTCCATATTCAATTCCGTTGTGCACTGTTTTCACAAAGTGTCCAGAACCGCCGGGACCGATGTAAGTGACACAGGGCCCATCTTCAACCTGAGCCGCCATTTTGGTGACAAGGCTTTCAATCGCGTCATAGGAGGCTTTGGTTCCCCCAGGCATCATGCTTGGACCTTCTAGTGCACCTTTTGCACCACCAGAAACGCCCATACCAATGAATCCGAAGCTCTTGCTTTCCAGCTCTGCAACACGGCGCTCGGTATCGTGATATTCAGAGTTTCCTCCATCAATCAAAAGATCGCCCGTGTCTAATAAAGGGGAAATCTGTTCGATTACGGCATCAACAGGACCACCGGCTTTCACCATCATCAAGATGCGGCGGGGTCTCTCCAATTTGTCAACAAAATCCTGAAGGTCGGTAGCACCTTGAATGTTTTTCCCGGCACCACGACCTTTTAGAAAGTCCTCCGTCTTTGAATAAGTACGGTTGTAAACAACACTCGAAAACCCATTGCTCTCAGCGTTGAGAACAAGGTTTTCGCCCATCACGCCGAGACCTATGAGACCAAAGTGGGACTTGGACATCAAAGACACCATTCACTTGAATCAGTGTGACCACGGGATCAGAGATCGGCTGCGAACTGGTGCACCTCTGTCAGGAATATGAGATGGAACCGTTTACGCTCAAATCACGGTGCCATCTGCAATCGAAGCATTTTTAACAATGACGACAATTCCGTTGCGAATGTAGAAGCCTTGATCTGATCGATCAGCTTCTTCGACGTGATCCTTGTTCACGATGGTGACATTTTTGCCAATGCGAGCATTCTTATCAAGAATGGCGCGTTTCACTGTGGTTCCCTCCCCGACTCCGACAGGGATACCGCCGCGTTCTCTCAGAGTTTCGCGCTCGGTTTGAGATTCAAAGAAGTCGGCTCCCATAAGCAAGGAATCCTGCAAAACCACGTCGTTTTCAACACGACTGCGCACACCCAACACGGAATGGTGAATGCTGCAGGCCTTGAGGATTGACCCTTCACCGATGATCGACTCTGTGATCTGACTGTCTACCAACTTGCTGGGTGGCAGATAACGAGGGCGGGTATAGATCGGGAAAGCTTCGTCGTAGAAACTGAATGGAGGGGTTGGTTGTTGAGTGAGAGCAAGATTTGCTTCATAAAAAGCGCCAATGGTGCCGATGTCTTCCCAGTAATCATCAAAGACATAGCTTTTAAGGCAATCTCCTCGAGACAAGGCTTCAGGGATTACTTCTTTGCCAAAATCCTTGTGTGATGGATTCTCCTGAAGGAGATTGAAAAGGGTTTTTCGACTAAAAACATAGATGCCCATAGAGGCAAGGTAAGGACGCTCCTTGGATGACTCAATGCTCAAACCAAATCTGGAGGTATCGACTGCCATTTCCTTCAAGGAATCACCCTTGGGTTTTTCACGGAACTCTTTGATGTTTCCGTTCTCATCGGTTCGCATCAAGCCAAATGCTTCCGCTTGCTCAGCATCAACAGGAAGAGCTGCAACAGTGAGATCGGCTCCGGTTCTTCGGTGGTGTTCTACAAAAAGGCTGTAATCCATCCGGTAAAGCTGATCACCGGAAAGAATCAAGTATTCATCAACATCCCACTCACTAAACAGAGTTTGATATTGCCGAACTGCATCAGCTGTACCTTCGAACCAGGAAGGGCTTTCAGGAGTTTGTTGTGCTGCCAAAACTTCTACAAATCCCTGGCCAAAACCAGCATTTAGATTGTAAGTCTGACTGAGATGACGATTAAGAGATGCGCTGTTGAATTGCGTCAACACATACATCTTGTTGATGCTCGAATTGATGCAATTACTGATTGGAATGTCAATCAGTCGATATTTGCCTGCCAATGGCACCGCAGGCTTGGCTCTCATTTTTGTGAGTGGATAGAGGCGAGTGCCAGCCCCTCCCCCGAGAATGATTGCCAGTACTCGCTTCATGCCGTTCCCGCCTTTCGGCTATGCCGTGCGAATTTACTGGACTTTTTGCCTTGAAAACCAACTCTTGGGCCAGATCGTCGAAATTGCTGGTAATCAATCTTGGACAGGTGCCCCAGATTCCAAATTGAAGATCCTTTCAACCACTTGAAGCGCTTGCTGGCGTTCGGAACGCTGCTGAGCACTGCGGAGCTGTGTGACCGGTGTGTGGAGAATTTTATTGATGATTCCTTTGGTCAGAGCCTCAACAACCTTGCGTTCCCTAGCTGAGAAATCTGGACCCATGCGGCTCAATGCTTTGGTGAGCTCTTCGACACGGATGTCTTCGAGGGAAGCCCTCAAACGGTTGATGGTTGGAACTGCCTCAAGGCTGTCCCACCATTCGAGAAACAAACGCCCTTCCTCTAAAAGCAATCCTTCAGCTTCACGTGCAACCTGCTGCCGGGCCTCCTGGTTGCGCTCTACAACTTCTTGAAGATCGTCAACGTCGTGAGAGTCAACGCCTGAAACCTCGATTACATCTGACGCGATATTTCGAGGAACACCAATATCGACCAATCGCAAGGAGCTGCGTCGATTCAGACCTTTGAGTCTGCTGGCATCAATAATTGGATCTTCAGCCGCAGTGCTTGTGAAGACTAAGGAGCAGGTGCTCAGGCACTGATCGAGATCGCCAAGTCCACGGCACTGAATGGGCAGGTTTGGAAAGTCAGTTGCGAGAGACGAGGCACGCTCGATAGTGCGATTCAGCAAAACCACTCCTGAGGCGCCCTTCGCCTGGAGGTGTTGAAGCAATAGTCGGCTCATCCGACCAGCACCCACAACTGCAATCTGTTCAGTTTCAAGCGTGACCAATTCATCTTTGCCACGGGATTGCCCGAGTTTGAGCTGGGCCAACTCAACAGCGGCTGAGCTCACTGAAACGGCACCAGTGCTGAGATTGGTTTCAGAACGGACTCGTTTCCCTGTGCTGACTGCCTGGGTCAGCAAACGATTAAGGATGGGCCCGATTGATTTGTGCTCTTGGCCCAGGCGCATCATCTTCTTGACCTGAGACAAGATTTGCCCTTCTCCAAGGACCAGGCTGTCGAGCCCTGCAGTGACGCGCATCAAATGTGAAATGGCTTCGTCGTGGTGATACGCGAAGAGATGGGGAGATAGATCAACACTGTCTAATCCCGAGTGGCCACTGAGAAAGTCGCGAACGGCAGCAATACCCAGATCTGGATTGCGCAACAACGTATAAATTTCAAGGCGATTGCAGGTGCTGAGGATGGATGCTTCAAGCACCTGCTCATGATTTCTCAGTCTTTGTAGGGATTCCTCCATGGTTTGCTCAGGGATGCTGAGCTTTTCGCGCACTTCGACCGGAGCCGTTCGATGACTGAGGCCGACAACGGCGATATGCATGGAGAAAAACCTCTGTTGCTGAGAGTCAGATGAATCAGCGCAAAGCGATGCTCTGAGCTCCATCCTTCATATGGATGGTGTTGGTAAAACTGCAGGTGTTGTTCAGGTTGCTGATGATCAAGCTGCTCGTTCGGGTGCAATCGGTTTCGAACTTAACTCCGTTGAAGAGAAGCCCATCTGTGATCCCGCTGCCAGCGAACACAACGTGCTCTCCGCAGGCGAGCTCACTCGCTTCATACACCTTATCGGGGTCGGTAATGCCCATTTCTTCAAGGCGAGCAAGATTGCCTTCCTTCGTCATGTCTGCCCACTCAGAAGTCTGGGCAATGGCTGGGTCGTAAACCAATTGCCCTTGGAAATGTCCTCCAAGTGCGCGCATTGCAGCAGCGGAGATCACACCCTCAGGAGCTGCACCAATGCCCATCAAACAGTGAGTTCCTGTTCCAGCAAACCCACAGGCGATCGCAGCCTGCACGTCACCATCTGAGATGGGCTGAATACGAGCACCAGTGGCGCGGATTTCAGTGATCAGATCTTTGTGACGGGCCCGATCCATGACCACGATAGTCAGCTCGTCAGGAGCAAGGCCCAGGCACTCACTAAGGATCTTGATGTTTTCTGTCGCAGATTTGCGAATGTCAACCTTGCCCTTTGCTGCCGGCGGAGCAGCCAACTTCTTCATGTAAAAGTCGGGAGCGTTGAACAGTCCACCGCGGTCGGAAGCAGCCAAAACCGCCATGGATCCGCGCTGGCTGTACGCACAAAGATTGGTGCCCTCGCAAGGGTCAACTGCGAAATCCACTCCAGGACCAGTGCCAGTACCAACTTCTTCACCGATGTAAAGCATCGGTGCTTCGTCGCGTTCCCCTTCTCCGATAACGATCCTGCCTTGCATTTGGATTTTGTTCATGCGCTTGCGCATGGCATCAACAGCCAAAGCATCAGCTTCATCCTTGAGACCTTTGCCGGAGAGCGTGGCGGAAGCGATGGCGGCCTGCTCGACGATCTCGAGAATTTCCTGGATGAGAGTGCGATCCACGTAAGTGCTGCGGGGGTAAATAAAGGCGTTGAGCAAGAAAGCCTGCGGCAGCAGGGATGTCTGTCTCATAGGCGCGGCTCACTGTATCAGTGTCATCTGGACAGCTCTTCGGCATCGAAACTTCTATAAAATTTCGTCAGTTATTGAAAATGTTTAATGGCGACGCCTCATCGTTCTATTCAGATCATTCCCTCTGTTTTGCCTGCGAACTGGGCGGCTATGGGTCAATGCGTCAAAGATCTCGAAGATGCGGGCGTGGATCGAATTCAGTTCGATGTGATGGATGGGAACTTTGTGCCGAACCTCACATTTGGCCCCGAGCTGATCAAAGCTTGCCGTCCTTACTGCAGTGTTCCTTTTGAAACACAGCTCATGGTCAGTCAGTACAACTGCGAAACCATGCTTGAGCAGTATGTGGAGGCCAGCAAGGGAGCAAACGGTGAGCCGGGGGTCGTCATCGCTCACGTTGAAGCGAATACTCATCTGCACCGTGTTCTTGGAAAGATCCGTCAACTGGGTGGAAGCCCTTCTGTGGCACTGAATCCGCACACTCCGATGGAGATGGTCAAAGAGGTATTGGACATGGTGGACCATGTCCTTGTGATGACGGTCAATCCAGGCTTCGGTGGGCAGGCTTACATCCCGTCCATGCTCAACAAAATCACTGAATTAAGAAAGCAGATCGTCGAGCGCAATCTTGACGTGGATATTGAAGTTGATGGTGGTATCAAAGCCAATTGGACGATCTCTCAGTGCTGCGCAGCTGGTGCCAACTGCTTCATTGCTGGGAGCGGGATGTTTGCTTATCCAAGCCTTAAAGAAGGCTGCGACGATCTTCGGCGTGTGGCAAGCGAAGCTCAGTTAGGCAATGTGCTTCCAACCCCAAACTGACATCATGTAACAGATGTAACGTAGAGATGTATTAATCCGTCTCTACGTGATGTCCCGCCAACCGCTTGTGGTGTCACCGTCAATCTTGTCAGCAGACTTTTCTCACCTTGGTGAAGATGTAAAAGCTGTTGATGAGGCTGGTGCAGATTGGATTCACGTTGACGTCATGGATGGACGTTTTGTTCCCAACATCACGATTGGTCCCCTAATCGTTGAAGCTTTGCGGCCGGTTACTAAAAAGCCATTAGACGTGCACCTCATGATTGTGCAGCCGGAAAATTACGTTGAGGATTTTGCAAAGGCAGGTGCAGATATCATTTCTGTGCACGTTGAGGCCTGTCCTCATCTTCATCGAAATCTTGCTCAGATTAAAGATTTAGGAAAAATGGCTGGAGCTGTTCTTAATCCCAGTACTTCTATAGAAACTCTCGAGTATTGCTTGGAACTTTGTGATCTCGTGTTGATCATGAGCGTGAATCCAGGCTTTGGTGGTCAGAGTTTTATTGACAATCAAGTGCTCAAAATTCGCGATTTACGCCGCATGTGCGATGACAAAGGCTTGAATCCTTGGATTGAAGTTGATGGTGGCGTTAAGGCAGCCAATGCATGGAAAGTAATCGAGGCTGGTGCAAACGCGATTGTTAGTGGCTCAGGAGTTTTCAATCAACCTGATTACGCTGCTGCTATTCAAGGAATCAAAAATAGCAAACGTCCAGAAAGGGCTTTCGTTTAGCTTGAATGTAATTTATTAATGCTCATGGTAATGAATATTTTCACTTTTGAGGTGATTCCGTTGGAATTTTGATTGAACTATAAGTAAAGAATTAATAGTCCTAGCGGATGCTTTTCTTATATTCTTCACAGTTATAGGTTGAATTAACTATCTTGATTCCGTCGGCGGCACATCGAAAGCCATCCCTGAAGGCGGTTCGTTTCATTTCCTCGACCTGTGACACGGCGTAGATTCCTAATGCGATGAGGATGAATAAAGAAATGCCTGCCCCAGTGCCTTTTGGATATGGTCTCATGGCCATTTAATGTTTCTTGAATCAGTTTAGGATAAAGTTATCTGTATCCATCAAAGACGAGACGTGTGGATTGTATCTTTTGAAATTAAGGCGAAAAAATTTTCGTGAGAATAGCTAATGCAGCTCTTAATCTTTTTGGTTTTTGCCAACGAGCCAAGCACTAAAGGCAAGTAGCAATACACAACCACAGAATTGAAGTAGCTCTGATATTGATTGAACTTGAAAGCTGATCATCAGCTTGAAAGCTGTAACAATTAAGGCAACAATGATGACATTGGTAAGTTTTTGCTTCAGAGCCTCAAGTGAATTAATGCTGAGAATGTTCCGCCGATTCTCAGACATATCCTGAATGCGAGGATCGATATCTGAAATGATTAGCTCATAGACGCCATATCCAAAAATAAGCAAAGCAATGCCAATCACATAGTAATCTATCCCTCCAATTACTTTGCCTAGTAATAGAATGCTTTGCTCTGAATTAAAATGACCGTGAAATAATTTGTTGAGTGCATTGAGCTCTTCTTGGGTTCCCAGCACGAAACAGCTAACGCTTCCTAATAAGCTCATCACAACAGGAAGGATGGTGACTAATCGGAAGCGCCAAAGCCAACGTTCAAAGCGTGATTCGAGTTTGGCCCTTCTGTTGTTCTGGATTTCAAGCTCCTTCATGCGTTCATTCATGATTGATCGTTGGCAGCGGTGTCTTTGGTTCTAGACAGTTGTGGCTGATGGCTTTGTTTGAGGTGGTAGCGGCTGTGGGGTGAACAACGCTGGCATTGAAAGGGTGATCAGAGCGGTACCTACCGTCAGCAAGACCAAAAGAGGAACCGCTTTCACTAGGGGTTGTTTCTCTAAGACAGAGCCGCAGCGAAAACAGATTGGGGTCGCTCCCGGCGGAGGATGCAAGACAACAGCAGGACCACAACAGCATTCAGGGCAACGAAAACGAGGCATGAGATCTCTGAAAAATGAATCTTGTTCAAGTGGGAATTATATTGAGGAAGGTGCAAACTCTTTAAAATTAAAAGTAGTTAATGACTACTTCTCTGTTCTGTCGTTGGACTTTTAATCGCATAGTTTGTAAAAACTGAAAATTTAATTTTGATTTTATTCAGTAAGTTCTAGGTGATTCAACCAAATGGAAAATGCATTTCTTTCTTTGATGCTTAGCGATAAAAATTTATTCAAAATAACAGCCACCTCTGGGTCAACTTGCCAGAAATCGCTGGCTATGGAGATCTGTACGGATTCTGAAAGCTCTGCATATTGGCGGATTAAAAATTCATCTCTAAATGGCTCATTCTTATTAATACTTTTTGCTTTGATTGCCGCTGAAATTCCGCGAAGGAAGCCATGGAGTTCAGAACTCGCTTCGTCTAATGTTTCTAATATTATCTCTGCATCCTGATATCTTTCCATATCTCGCTCTTTTTGAGAATCACCTGCGAGTAATGCCATTTCCTCGAGCTGATGAACATGTTCGATCTGTTCTGGGCTTAACAAAGAATCTAATTGTTGTTGAAATCTTTCCTTATCCATGAAGCCCTTCGATATTCCACTCCATTTAAGCTGGGATTCAATTAGTCAGCAAAGGGAAGAACCTTTGCAGCAAGGGCCTGATTCTTGACAGAATCATGTTTTGCCGCAAGTCGCTCTGCCATGCCTCTCAGCTCTTTGGTGCGTCTTGTACAGACCTCAACGCTGAGCGGCGAGCTTTGCGAACGAACGAATCGGGACCAGCGATTGTTGATGCGAGGTGCTGGACGCGGAGCCCGAGCGTTGGTCGCAAGTGCCCTCGCCAGGCGTATGGATCAGCCTCTTCTAGTGGTGGTTCCCACCTTGGAAGAAGCCGGCCGTTGGACAGCCTTGTTGGAACTCATGGGGTGGCCTACCACTCAGCTTTATCCCACCAGCGAGGGGTCTCCCTATGAGCCTTTTGATCCCACAACGGAAATCACATGGGGACAGCTTCAAGTTCTGAGCGAACTTCAGACAGAGGGCAATAAGAGAGATTTAGCGATCGTTGCAACTGAGCGATGTCTTCAGCCCCACCTTCCGCCTCCGCAAGCGTTGGCAGAGCATTGCCGCGTTTTAAAAAAAGGTGATGTCATTGACCTTGAAGAGCTCTCTTTTTATCTGAGCCAACTCGGTTATGAGCGCGTATCGACGATTGATCAGGAAGGGACTTGGAGCCGTCGTGGCGACATTGTCGATGTTTACCCGGTGAGCAGTGAGCTTCCCGTTCGTCTGGAGTTCTTCGGCAATGAACTCGACAAACTTCGCGAATTTGATCCTGCCAGTCAGCGTTCATTGGATTCGGTAGACACACTCAAGCTCACCCCAACTGGCTTCAGCCCCCTCATTGCTGAACGCCTTCGCGAGCAAATGCCTGATGACCTCGAGTTGTTGTTGAGCGAGGCACAACTGAATGAACTACTAGAAGGTGGCACCCCAGAGGGGATGCGCAGGTTAATGGGCCTTGCTTGGGAAGCACCCGCTTCGCTTCTTGACTATCTGCCAGGTGGTTGCTGCATTGCTATCGATGAACGTCGACATGGCAGTGCCCATGGCCAGCAGTGGTTGGATCATGCAATAGAGCAACACGCTGATCTGAAACTCTCGATCCCTGCTTTGCACCGACCTATTGGTGAGGCGATGGCGCTTGCCGAATCCTTTGGTGGTTTCGATCTGGCAGAACTGCACGAAAACGACAGCTATCCCAATGCGTTTGATCTCTCCAGTCGCCCAGTACCGGCTTATCCAAATCAGTTTGGAAAATTAGGTGAACTGATCAAACAGCATCAGCGAGAACATCAGTCTGTTTGGTTGCTTTCAGCCCAGCCCAGCCGCGCTGTTGCTCTCCTTGAAGAGCATGACTGCATCACTCGCTTTGTTCCTAACGCTGCTGATACTCAAGCTATTGAGCGCTTGATCGAACAGGGCACACCTGTTGCGCTCAAAACGCGAGGAACAGCAGAACTCGAAGGACTACAACTTCCGGCTTGGAGGGTGGTTCTTCTCACTGATCGCGAATTTTTTGGACAACAGTCGCTCACGAGCAGTGGCTTTGTGCGCCGTCGACGTAAGGCGGCGAGCCGAACGGTTGATCCCAACAAGATGCAGCAGGGGGATTTCGTGGTTCATCGCAACCATGGGATCGGCCGATTCAAAAAGCTCGAAAAATTAGCAATTAGTGGTGAAGCTCGTGACTACTTAGTGGTCGAGTATTCAGATGGAATTTTGCGAGTTGCCGCCGATCAACTGGGGAGTCTTGGTCGTTTTCGAGCCAACAGTGACACGCCGCCGCCGCTCAGCAAAATGGGTGGCTCTGCATGGGTAAAAGCCAAAGAGAGGGCTACTAAAGCGGTTCGCAATGTTGCACTTGATTTAGTGAAGCTTTATGCCGAGCGCCATCAGGCAGAGGGCTTTGCCTTTCCAACAGATGGGCCTTGGCAGATCGAACTTGAGGACTCTTTCCCCTACGAACCAACTTCGGATCAACTCAAAGCCACGGTTGATGTCAAACGCGATATGGAAAAACCAGAGCCGATGGACCGTCTGGTTTGTGGAGATGTCGGTTTTGGAAAGACTGAAGTTGCGATAAGAGCCATCTTTAAAGCGATAACGGCTGGGAAACAAGTGGCGATGTTGGCTCCTACGACGGTGCTGGCTCAACAACATTGGCGAACGCTCTCAGAGCGGTTTGCGCCCTATCCGATCAAAGTGGCTCTTCTCAATCGCTTTCGTACTGCCGGAGAGCGAAAAACGATTCTTGAGGAGTTAAAAATTGGAACTATTGATGCGGTGGTTGGTACTCATCAGTTGTTGAGCAAAAACACTTTTTTTGACAAGCTTGGTTTGCTTGTGGTGGATGAGGAACAACGCTTTGGTGTGAATCAAAAAGAAAAAATCAAGGCCTTGCGTAAGGATGTTGACGTGTTGACGCTCTCGGCAACTCCTATTCCACGCACTCTCTATATGAGTCTTTCTGGCGTGCGTGAAATGAGCTTGATTACCACTCCACCGCCCTTACGTCGTCCGATCAAAACCCACCTGGCTGCCCTTGATGATGAGGCGGTGCGCAGCTCGATCCGGCAAGAACTCGACCGCGGTGGGCAAGTGTTTTACGTGGTTCCTCGTGTGGAGGGTATTGAAGATGTTGCCGGCAAGCTTCGGGAGATGCTTCCAGGGCTCAAGCTCCTGGTGGCTCATGGACAAATGGCCGAAGGCGAATTGGAGAGCGCGATGGTGGCCTTCAATGGTGGTGAAGCTGATGTGATGCTCTGCACAACGATTGTTGAGAGTGGGCTCGACATTCCTCGTGTGAATACGATTCTGATTGAGGATGCTCATCGCTTTGGGCTGGCTCAGCTCTATCAGCTACGAGGACGGGTGGGGCGTAGTGGTGTTCAGGCCCACGCATGGCTTTTTTATCCGGGCGATGCCTCGCTTAGTGAAGCTGCAAGACAACGATTACGCGCGATTCAAGAGTTCGCTCAGCTTGGCAGTGGGTATCAATTAGCGATGCGTGATATGGAGATTCGTGGGGTTGGAAATCTGCTCGGAGTAGAGCAAAGCGGGCAGATGGAAGCCATCGGTTTTGATCTCTACATGGAAATGCTGCAAGAATCCTTAGCTGAGATTCAGGGGCAAGATATTCCTGTTGTAGATGACACACAAGTAGACCTTCAAGTCACTGCGTTCATCCCTGCCGACTGGATCGTCGATGCCGACGAAAAAATGTCTGCTTATCGAGCAGCATCTGAGTGCATCACATCAGAGGCTCTGGTGGAATTGGCGGCTGGATGGGCTGACCGTTACGGGGCTCTACCTGGGCCAGTTCAGTCGCTTTTGCAATTGATGAACCTTAAATTACTCGCGAAACGCTGCGGTTTTGCTCGAATTCGACCTGAAAAACCCAATATTGCGCTCGAAACTCCTATGGAGGAACCTGGTTTTCGGATGTTGCGCCAGGGATTGCCGCAACATCTGCATGGCCGGCTTGTGTATCAAGCAGGTAGCGGAAGCACAGCCAAGGTTTTAGCGAGGGGGCTTGGCGTGTTGCCGATGGAGAGGCAATTAGAGGAGCTCAAAGGCTGGCTTGAGCAGATGGCGGCACAAATCCCCGACACTTCTGGACTGACGAAAGAGCAACGCGAACTCCAGCAAAAGGAAAGGAATGAGGCCGTTTTAACGGTGTGACCGAGAAACCAGTGGGCGGAAAATGAAAAAGTCCAACACATTTCGCAATCCTTCGTTACCATGTGTTCACACGACGTGGTACCCCATGGCCGAATTCATTGACCCAATTGCATCAGGAAGCTCTTTCAGCCTTCTAAGCAGTTTGGTCGGTGCCGCCGCCCTGGGAATTTTTGCTCTTTGGCAGAACGATACAGAGAACGACGACGACGACTCATCCCCTGGTGGTGGCTTGATGCAGCCGATCGCTTGAACGTTCAGTTCAGATACATTTAGTCATAACAGTCACTCGTTTGGGTGACTTTTTTATGCCCTTTTTGGTCGACTCTG
>TARA_B100001093_G_scaffold33376_1_pt1 | contig 14035 bp, 13 predicted proteins | sample TARA_B100001093 | Tara Oceans TARA_B100001093 (sample SAMEA2623116) | marine metagenome | biome: marine biome (ENVO:00000447); feature: surface water layer (ENVO:00002042); material: "saline water (ENVO:00002010), including plankton (ENVO:xxxxxxxx)" | depth 5 m
CGATTTACAATCATTAAATCGTTGGATCCGTGTATCATTCCAAAAGTAAAAATCAAAATAAATCCCAAAAAATCCTCGTACGTAACGCCTGGCCACAGTTCAAAACTCTCTGGTAAAAGTGAAGTTATCCACAATCCTATAAAACTAGAAACGATTGAGAATCTGTAAATTAATCTCATAAAAAATTGTTAAATAAATAGGTGAAAGTTAAAAAAAAAAGGATTTAATAAATTTTTGTGTAAAAAATTGTACATTTGTTTAAACAAAACTAACAAAAATTAGAAAAAATGACAAATTTATTCTTACCACTAATTGCTGATGTCACAGGTGATGTTAACAATCCAGTGAATTTTACATTCTTTATTGGATGTATGGCTATGATGGCAGCTTCTGCCTTCTTTTTCCTTTCATTAAACCAATTTGACAAAAAATGGAGAACTTCTGTTTTAGTTTCTGGTTTAATTACATTTATTGCTGCAGTACACTATTGGTACATGCGTGACGCTGCCATGGCAGGTTCTTTAGATAATGTTACAGCTTTCCGTTATGTAGATTGGATTTTAACAGTTCCATTAATGTGTGTTGAATTTTATTTAATACTCAAAGTTGCTGGGGCCACGAAATCTTTAATGTGGAAAATGATTATACTTTCTATTGTGATGCTTGTCACTGGTTATTTCGGTGAATCAGGTATTGGACCTTTTGATGCTCAGATATGGGGTCTTATTTCTGGTATAGCATATGCTTTAATTGCACTCGAAATTTGGGTTGGTGGCGCTTCTAAACTTGCCAAAGCTGCAGGTGAAGATACCGCTTATGCTCACAAAGTATTATGCTGGTTCGTCCTTGTTGGATGGGCAATTTATCCAATCGGATACATGGCTGGTACAGATGGTTGGTACAACGTACTTGGACTTGATGGCTTAGACATGAATGTATGGTACAACATTGCCGATGCAATCAACAAAATTGGTTTTGGTCTAGTCGTATACAGCTTGGCTGTTAAAAAGACTGCCTAATTTGTAATACCAATTTAAATTACACCAAAAAGCGCAATTTTTTAAATTGCGCTTTTTTTTACACTAATTTTAACGAGAAGCGGCAAAGAAGCCGTTTTTACTTTTTGTATTTTAGCCAAAATTTATAAGGATGGAGTTTCCTAAAGAGATTGTACTAAAAAAGGCAAATGCCGCATGCAAGGGTAATTTAATGGAAACCTTGGATATTGAGTTTGTAGAGGCCACTGAAGACTGCATTGTGGCCAAAATGCCTGTAACCCCTAAAGTTTATCAGCCCGATGGTGTGCTTCACGGTGGGGCCACACTCGCTTTGGCCGAAACCGTTGGAAGTTTTGCAGCCCACGTCTATTTAGATACAGATTCCTATTTTATTCGTGGAATTGACATTTCTGCACAACATGTAAAAAGTGTCAAACAAGGTTTTATATATGCCAGTGCAGAATGTATTCACAAGGGGAGAACAACCCAGGTCTTTAGCGTGCGCGTTACAAACGAAAAAGAGGAGCTGGTCACCTTGTGTAAATTAACCACCATTACGCTCCCAAAATAAGTTTAAATGTCTGCAGATCAATTTTCAGAACGCATCGCTCAACAGCTGAAAGCTCAAAGGCCATTTGTTTTGTATTCAGATTTTAATCAAACTCAGTTTAAAGCCCTATTTCAAAATAGTTCAAAGGCTTACCAAACTTCCGAATTCGATAAAAATGGTTTTGTCTTTGCGCCTTTCGATTTAAGCCAACCGACCTATATAATTCCAGATGATATATCGGAGCACGCGACATATAAATTACCAAAAGTTAAGGACTCTTTTTTTTCATCTCAAATCCAAACTACAAATGCAAAAGCCCACAAAAAATTAATTAAAAAGGCCATTCAAAATATTTTTGAAACAAACTTGGAAAAAGTAGTATTGGCACGCAGCTGTGAAATTGAATTTTCTATTTTAGACCCCATTGGTCTCTTTTACAGTATCGCCAATGCTTATACGGAGGCCTATACTTACTGCTGGTTTCATCCTAGCACTGGTTTTTGGTTTGGGGCCTCTCCAGAATCCCTTGTTAAAATTTCTGGAAATAAAGTGCAATTGGTAGCATTGGCAGGAACGCAACGCTTCAAGGGTCAATTGGAAGTGAACTGGGATTCCAAAAATACAAAGGAGCAATCCATGGTGACAGACTATTTAAAAAGCTCCTTATCAAAACATTTGAGTGGCTTGTCTTTATCTCAACCCAAAACCATCCGATCTGCTAATTTATTGCATTTGCAAACAACACTAACCGGCCATTTGAATAAAGGAAAACACAGACTCAGAAATCTTTTATGGGCTCTGCATCCAACCCCCGCAGTTTGCGGCACCCCTAAGGAAAGTGCGATGGCTTTTATAAAAGACAATGAAACGCTAGATCGCCAATTTTATTCTGGTTTTTTAGGTACAATTAAACAAAACAGTTCTGGAGCCTTAGAGTCGACTAATTTGGTGGTCAATCTGCGCTGTATGCAGCTCATCGGTAAAAAGTCTCTGCTCTACGCTGGTGGTGGCATCACAAACCAATCCACAGCAGAAATGGAATGGGAGGAAACGGAAGCCAAAATCCAAACCTTAAAATCAATATTTTAAGTTTAAAATTTATTTTTCAACAAGGTTTAAAGTCTTAAAATGAATACCTTTACAGCCTAATGATTTATCCAAAACAACCATTAGCGCAATACCTAATTCAGCTTTGTAAGGCCAAAGGGGTTCAACACATTGTCATCTCACCAGGGAGCAGAAATGCACCCTTGACCATTGGATTTACAAATCAAGATTTTTTTAAATGTTACAGCATAGTCGATGAACGTTCAGCAGCTTTTTTTGCCCTGGGAATTGCGCAACAGACATCAGAAGCTGTGGCAGTCGTTTGCACCTCGGGCAGTGCACTTTTAAATTATTATCCCGCAATAGCGGAAGCCTTTTACACAAGACTGCCATTAGTTGTTATCTCAGCCGACCGGCCAAAGAAGTTGATTAATATAGGGGATGGACAAACAATCATTCAGCCTCACGCATTTGGGGCACATATTTTATTCGAGGCGAATTTAGCAACTCCTAAGAAAACATTTTTTAAAAGTTTAAAAGCCTCAAAGAACAAGGCAAAAAAAGCAATATCAATGGCATTGGATGTTGCTCTGGGTAAAATGGGTCCTGTGCACATCAATGTTCCTCTTAACGAGCCCTTATACCAGACTGTAAGTTCAATGCATTTACTTGCTACACCCACCAGCAGTCCTCAAAAAACAACCATCGTAAAGATCAGCTCTTCAAATTTAAAAACTTGGAATAATTCCAAGAAAAAATTAGTTTTAGTTGGAGTTAATCCTCCCAATTCAATTGAGGCGTCAGTCATTGCCAAACTCGCTAACGACCCCTCAGTTATTGTCCTTACAGAAACCACCTCTAATTTACACCATCCAAATTTCTTCCCATTTATAGATCAGCTAATCACGCCTTTGCAGGACTCGCAATACAAGATGCTTCAACCTGATTTACTGCTGACTTTTGGCGGTTTGATCATTTCAAAAAGAATCAAAGCTTTTTTAAGAAATTACAAACCGAAACAGCATTGGCACATCGATCCTTACAACGCCAATGATACCTTTTTCAGCCTCAGTAAACATTTTCATTCCCCCCCAAATTTATTTTTAAAACAATTGCTTAAACTTGCTGTTACAACCCAAAGTGATTATTTCGACTTTTGGCAGTCCGTAAAATTAAAGCGTCTCAAAAGCCATCAACAGTATCTAAAATCAATGTCATTTTGTGATTTTAAAGCCTTTGAGTTAATTTGTTCTGTCATTCCCAAGAATTATATGGTACAATCTGCAAACAGCTCTGTAATTCGCTATTTGCAATTATTTGAATTTGATGCCTCTATTGCCCTTTATTGCAATCGCGGCACTAGTGGTATTGACGGATCCACAAGTACGGCTGTAGGTGCCGCCGTTGTTTCAAAGCTTCCAACACTTCTAATTACAGGGGATCTCAGTTTCTTTTACGACAGCAATGGTTTGTGGAATAATTATGTCCCAAATAATTTTAAAATTATCGTTATCAACAACGATGGAGGTGGTATATTTAGAATTTTACCAGGGAATGACAACTCTAAACTTTTTGAAACCTTTTTTGAAACAAAACATGGCCACAGTGCCAAAGCCTTGTCTGAAGGCTTTGGATGGAATTACAACTCTGCCAATTCTTCAGAGAGCTTGACTAAAATTCTACCTACCTTTTTTAATTCTTCACAACAACCTCAGTTGCTAGAAGTTTTCACACCATCTGCTGAAAATGGTGAAATTTTACTAGCCTATTTCGAAGCACTAAAATAAGGCCTTAAAAGTGTGACTTTTTAAATTATTTAGCGTCTAACAAACTAAAGGTCAAATACAAGGCCCAAAACTAAATAAAACCCAAACAAATGAATAAAAGAGAAGAACTTATCCAAAAATATGCGGAAGATTTAAAACAAAAATGTAAAGTTAAACCTGAAATGGAATTATTGACCAAGTTGACCATTGCTTGTGGTCCTGCCATTTATAACAAGGACGCAAGTACTGTTTCTGCGTCTGATGCATCCGAAATAAAAACCCTTAGAAATAATTTTCTGATTAAAAAACTAGGACTTCAAGACAGCCCAGATCTGAATACAGCAATTGCTGAGGTATTGGATATATATGGCCAGTCAAATCGAAATAAATACCGTGCGGTGGTTTATTATTTATTAACCAAACGCTTTGGAAAGGAATCAATATTTCAAAATTAAAGTCTAGGTAAAAACCACTGTTTTGTTGTCGTACACCAATACTTTTTGTTGGATATGTTGCTTGATCGCATTTGCCAAAACAATTTTTTCTAGATCCCGGCCTTTGGCAATTAAGTCTTGAATGCTGTGTGCATGTGAAACACGTACAACATCTTGTTCGATAATTGGACCTGCGTCCAATTCAGTGGTCACATAATGAGAAGTCGCTCCAATTATTTTAACCCCTCTTTTGAATGCAGAATGATAGGGTTTAGCACCTGCAAAAGCGGGTAAAAATGAATGGTGAATGTTGATAATTTTCGAGGGGTAAGCAGCAACGATCCCTTCGGGAATTATTTGCATATAACGTGCCAATACAATAAAATCTGCCTTGTACTTTTTGAGCAGCTCAAGGTGTTCGTATTGGACTTTTTCTCTAGTTTCTGCACTGGTTGGAACATAGAAAAATGGAATATTAAAGCTATCTGCAATGGGTTTTAGGTCTTTGTGATTGCTTACAATAAATGGTATTTCCACCATCAGTTCTCCGGATTTATATCTTCCTAAAATATCATATAAACAATGGTCGTATTTTGAAACAAAAAGAGCCATTTTTAAACGCGATTCTGAATCGGATAGTTCCCAATTCATATCAAATAAACTTCCCACCTCAGATTTAAAACTTCTTACAAATTCCTCTTTTCTAATTTTAGTATTCTCAAGTGTATATTCTAACCGCATAAAAAATACGCCTTGTTGAAGATCAACATGTTGGTCAACATAGTTGATATTCCCCTCACATTTTGAGATAAAATTTGTAGTCGCCGCAATAATACCAGCTTGATCTTTACAATTAATTAAGAGTCTAAAGTTTTTCATCCCCGTAAAATTATAAAAAACTTTAACTTTCTGTAGGCTTTTTAAAAGTAAATATTAAGTGAATATGCTTACCTTTGTCATATGATTGAAATTGGTCGATTCAACAACTTAAAAATCTTAAGAGATACAGATCCAGGTTTGTTTTTAGGGGATGATGAGGACAATGAAGTTTTGTTGCCAAACCGCTATGTTCCCAATGACTTTGAGATTGATGCCTCTATTGATGTTTTTGTCTATCTCGATAACGAAGAACGCCTGGTAGCAGTCACGGATACACCCTACATCCAAAAAGGTGACTTTGCATTGCTGCGTTGTAATGCAATTAATCAATATGGTGCATTTTTGGATTGGGGCCTGCTAAAGGAACTTTTTTGCCCATTCAAAGAACAAGCCTATAAAATGATCAAAGGAGGGTGGTATCTTGTGTATTGCTACCTGGACGAAAAAACTGACCGTTTGGTTGCCTCTAGCAAAACCAACCGATTTTTAGACAATTCAGAATTGACGGTAAAACTTTACGATGAGGTAGACTTAATTGTTTCTCATCCCTCTGAAATTGGAATGAATGTTATTGTCAACAACCGACATTTGGGTCTTGTTTTTAAGGACGCTATTTTTAAAGATTTGAGTGTTGGTGATAAATTAAAGGGAGTTGTTAAAAAAATAAGACCCGGCAACAAAATTGATATTAGCTTGGAGAAAATGGGGTATAGAAATATTGAGCCTAGCGCTATGGCTTTGCTGGACTTAATTAACGACCACAATGGATATTTGGATGTGACTGATAAATCTTCCCCAGAGACAATCAAAACATTGGCTCAAATGAGTAAAAAAAGTTTTAAAAAAGCGGTGGGTACCCTTTACAAAAAACGGCTCATTCGACTAGAAAGTGATGGTATTTATCTAGTAACAAAAAACGCGAAGCTATGAAATCTATTCAATGGACAACTGTCCGAGAATTTAGCGATATCACCTATAAAAAATGTCAGGGTGTAGCTCGGATTGCTTTCAATCGACCTGAGCTTAGAAATGCCTTTAGACCTCAAACTACAACAGAGCTTATAGAAGCCTTTCAGGACGCTAACGAAGACCATTCAATTGGAGTTATTTTGTTAAGTGCTGAAGGTCCTTCCAAAAAAGATGGTGTATATTCATTTTGCAGTGGGGGCGATCAAAAAGCCAGAGGTAAAGAAGGCTATGTTGGAAAAGATGGTTACCATCGCCTAAACATACTTGAAGTTCAGCGTTTGATTCGTTTTATGCCAAAAGCAGTCATTGCAGTGGTTCCTGGTTGGGCGGTTGGTGGTGGTCATAGTTTGCACGTTGTTTGTGATTTAACACTTGCCAGCAAAGAGCATGCTATTTTCAAACAGACTGACGCGGATGTAACCAGTTTTGACGGTGGCTACGGCTCTGCTTATCTGGCCAAAATGGTGGGTCAGAAAAAGGCCAGAGAAATCTTCTTTTTGGGTAGAAATTATTCCGCGCAAGAGGCTTTTGAGATGGGAATGGTCAATGCGGTGGTTCCCCACAAAGATTTGGAAAATACAGCCTTTAAATGGGCTCAAGAAATTTTACAAAAATCGCCAATTTCAATTAAAATGTTAAAGTTTGCCATGAACCTGACGGATGACGGCATGGTCGGTCAACAAGTTTTTGCTGGTGAGGCCACACGATTGGCTTATATGACAGACGAAGCTAAGGAAGGCAGAGATGCTTTTTTGGAAAAGCGCTCTCCAAAATTTAATAAAAAATGGATCCCCTGATATGGCTGGTTTAAAAACTTGGATATCGGCCTCACGCCTTCGTACATTACCACTCTCAATTTCTGGTGCCGTTGTGGGCTCTAGTTATGCCTATTTCTCAGGAAGTTTTGACAGTTCAATTTTTATTCTCATTATTTTAACCACGCTGAGCTTTCAAGTGTTATCCAACCTAGCCAATGATTATGGGGATGGTGTTAAAGGCACTGACAATAAATATCGAATTGGACCAGAAAGAGCTTTGCAAAGCGGAGCGGTAACTCCAAAGCAAATGCGGTTTGCAGTTATTTTAAATGCTTTTATAAGTGCATCGCTTTCAATTGCGCTAATTTGGGTTTCTTTTGGTCTTGAACAGCTTTTTACATCTTTGATTTTTGTGTTTTTAGGGGCGCTTTCAATTTATGCGGCCATATCATATACTGTAGGAAATTCTGCCTATGGCTACAGGGCTCTTGGAGATTTAATGGTATTTTTATTTTTTGGCCTCTTAAGCGTCTTCGGAACCTTCTTTTTGTTTTCCAAGCAAATTGACTTCCGCTTGTTATTTCCGGCATCTGCTGTAGGTCTTTTAAGCGCTGCTGTTTTGAATTTGAACAATATGCGAGATTTAGAATCGGATAAGAAATCAAATAAAAATACTCTCGCTGGTTATATGGGCCGAAAGAATGCTAAAGTCTATCACTTCTTACTCATTCTTATTGCCATTGTTCTTATGATTGTTTTTCAAACAGTCATGTCTTTTTCAAATATTATGATTTTCAGTTGGATAGCTTTTATCCCTCTTTTATTGCATCTTAAAATCGTTTACAGCATCATAAAACCTGAGCGTTTTGATCCCCATTTAAAATTGGTAGCCTTATCAACTTTCGCCATGTCTCTTTTGTTTGCCTCTGTTCTGGTAATAGAACAATTGCATCACAGTCTTTAATTTTTTAAATGAAGGCTGTATTTTTCAAATATAAATTAAAATTTAAAAATCCAAGTGGTACCTCAAGAGGGGTCTTAACTTTTAAGGATACATGGTTTATAAAAGTCTCGGATGCACAAAAAAGTGGCATTGGAGAATGCGCAATGTTTCCGGGCTTAAGTTGTGATGATCGACCGGATTTTGAAGCAAAACTGGACTGGGTTTGTAAAAACATTCATTTGGGTTTTGAAACTCTAATGGATGAATTAACAGAGTTTCCAGCCATCCAATTCGGTTTAGAAACAGCCCTTTTAGATTTTAAATCCGATGAACCTTTTGTTTTATTTCCTTCGAAATTCACTAAAGGAAAGGCAGCAATTCCTATAAATGGTTTGGTTTGGATGGGGAATACGAACTTTATGAAAACCCAGATTTATTCCATTTTAGCATCTGGTTTTGACTGCGTAAAAATTAAGATTGGCGCTCTTGATTTCGCTACAGAATTTGCTTTAATTCAATCCATTAGAGAAGAATATGACGCCGACACTATTGAAATACGAGTTGATGCCAATGGTGCATTTTCTGCCAATGAAGCCTTGGAAAAATTAAAACGCCTTTCGGATTTACAATTACACTCCATCGAACAACCTATCAGATCTGGCCAAGTTGATGCCATGGCTAAGCTCTGTAAAGAGAGTCCATTGCCCATTGCTTTAGATGAAGAGCTTATAGGAATTTATAGTGTAACAAAACGCCGTCAAATGCTACAAACAATCAATCCCCAATATATCATTCTAAAACCTGCGCTAGTTGGAGGGTTTTCAGGCAGTCAATCTTGGATTGACATCGCAGAATCCCAATCTATTGGATGGTGGGTGACTAGTGCGTTAGAAAGTAATATTGGTTTAAATGCCATTGCACAGTGGACTTATCAATTAAATGTAAAATGTCCACAGGGATTGGGGACTGGTACTTTGTTCACAAACAATGTCAACGCCCCTTTGGAAATTAAAAATGGAAAATTGGCTTACGAGCCTCAATATAAATGGAAAATAAATTTTTAAAATTATGTATTTAAAACAAGCATTTAAAATTGAAAATGATTGGTGGTTGTATCTATTAGGACTTCTAATTATTGTCGCAGGCATTGTCGTGGGCCAAATTCCACTTACAATTGCCGTTATGCTGAAAGTATTCGCAGCTGAAACTCCAATAACTGCCATGGAAGACCCTTATGAAATATTGGGAATACTGGATTCGAATTTAAATTTATTTTTAATGCTTTTAACTTATGTTGGGGGTCTGTTGGCGGTATTTTTTACAGTCCGGGTTTTACACAGACAAAGTCTTGTAAGTTTGACCACCTCCAGAAAAAAGATTGACTGGGGTCGTTTCTGGTTTGCATTTATATTATGGGCTGTCTTTACTGTTTTTTTTATTGGTATTGAATATTTTACAAACCCTGAGAATTACAGTTACAATTTCGAATTGGTTCCCTTTGTCATTCTTGTAATTATTGCCCTTATTCTCGTGCCTTTACAAACTAGTTTTGAAGAATATTTATTTAGAGGCTACTGGATGCAAGGTCTGGCTGTCTTAACCAAAAACCGTTGGTTGCCTTTGGTCATTACCTCTGTGGTGTTTGGTGCCATGCATTTGGCCAACCCTGAAATAGATAAGTTAGGGTACATTCTTTTGGTCCATTATATTGGGACCGGTTTTTTGTTGGGTATTATGACCCTAATGGATGAGGGTCTTGAATTGGCTTTGGGTTTTCATGCTGCTAATAATTTAGTGGCTTCCATCCTTGTGACCGCAGACTGGACGGCATTTCAAACCAATTCATTGCTTAAAGACACATCAGATCCTTCTGTGGCAGGGTTCGAGGTGTTTATTCCCGTATTTATAATATATCCACTTGTCTTGTATGTGTTTTCAAAAAAATACAACTGGGTCAATTGGAGAGAAAAATTATTTGGTAAGCTCATCAATGATTAACAAGCGATCGATTGGAATATTCAGCTAATTATAAAAATCCACACCCTCTTTTTAGGTTGAATAACCAACACTTTGATGCCAGAGCGTTTAAAACTTTAGCTGTGAATTATATTGCGGAAGGCTCTAAAAATCAAGCATATTTGGGGAATTTTATGTCTGACTGGCTTAACGATTCCGATTCTATTTCAATACAAACCTCAGGCACAACTTCAAATCCAAAAGTAATTAGACTTCCAAAGGTCTCATTTATCAACTCTGCAATAGCCACAGCCGCTTATTTTGGTTTAGTTGCTGGAAATTCAGCCCTGTGCTGTTTGCCGTTTTCATTTATCGCTGCCAAGATGATGTTTGTACGTTCATGGGTGTCGGGCTTAAAGTTAGATGTTATTGAACCCAGCTCATCCCCGCTGGAAAATATAAAAGCAAAGACCTACGATCTTTCGGCTATGGTCCCCTTGCAACTTCAAAATTCATTTTTAAATATCAACCAAATTAAAACTCTATTGGTAGGTGGGGCGATGGTATCTGAGGAATTGGCTTCAAAAGTAAAAGGTCTAGATACAGCGGTTTTTGAAACTTTTGGGATGACCGAAACACTGAGTCATATTGCGGCCAAGAACCTGTCCTTGGGAGATGTTTTTTTTAAGGTTTTACCAGGTATAGAAATCGCACAGGACCAGCGCGGTTGTCTGGTGGTTTCTGCGCCCTTGATCAATCCTGAAAAATTAACTACCAATGATGTGATTTTACTCTCTTCTAAATCTACCTTTATATGGTTGGGACGCCATGACAATATCATCAATTCAGCGGGGGTAAAAATTCAACCTGAGGCGCTGGAGAAGCAACTTAAAACCCAATTAAAAAATCGGTTTTTTATCAGCGCTATTCCAGATGATATACTCGGTCAAAAAGTGGTGATGATTATTGAAGGGGAAGAAAAGAAATTAGAACTTGATTGGCATCAAATAGATCCTTTAAAACGTCCCAAAGTCATTTACTTTATCCCCAATTTCATAGAGACAAGTTCTGGAAAAATTCAGAGGAAGAAAACAGTGGATTTATTAAACTTGAATCAGTCCTAAATTGAAATCTTTTTTGATTGGCGCATGGTTGGCCGCTTCAATCCCCATACTGATCCAATTTCGGGTTTCTATCGGATCAATTACTGCATCTGTCCAGAGTCTGGCTGCTGCATAATAGGGAGATACTTGCGCATCGTATTTATCCTTGATACTGGATAACAATTCAGCTTCCTGTTGTTCTGAAATTTTTTGCCCCTGTTTTTTTAGCGCTGCAGTTTCGATTTGAAGTAAAACTTTGGAGGCGCTATTACCGCTCATCACTGCCAGCTCAGCTGATGGCCATGCCACAATCAATCTGGGGTCGTAAGCTTTTCCACACATGGCATAATTCCCGGCGCCGTAGCTGTTTCCAATGATCACCGTAAATTTGGGCACTACTGAGTTGCTAACAGCGTTGACCATTTTGGCTCCATCCTTAATGATTCCACTGTGTTCACTTTTACTGCCTACCATAAACCCAGTCACGTCTTGTAAAAAAAGTAATGGGATTTTCTTCTGATTACAATTCGCGATAAAACGGGTTGCTTTGTCAGCGCTGTCGTTGTATATGACGCCTCCAAATTGCATCTCACCACTTTTTGTTTTTACCAATTTACGTTGGTTCGCAACAATACCAACAGCCCAACCATCGATTCTGGCATAAGCCGTAATAATTGTCTTTCCATAGCCAGCTTTGTATTCATCAAATTCAGACTTATCGACCAATCGCTTTATGATTTCATAAGCATCGTATTGTTCTGCTCTGGAATGTGGAAGTATACCAAAAATGTCATCTGGGTTTTCTTTCGGCTTTACGGCTTTTTCACGATTGTATCCAGCGGTTTCAGTGGCTCCAATTTTAGCCATAATGGATTTTATCTTATCCAGCGCATTTTTGTCATTTTTAGCTTTATAATCGGTGACCCCACTAATTTCACAGTGTGTAGTGGCACCTCCTAGGGTTTCATTGTCAATATTTTCTCCTATGGCTGCCTTGACCAGGTAACTGCCAGCTAAGAATATACTGGCTGTTTTATCAACGATAATGGCCTCGTCACTCATTATTGGTAAGTAGGCACCACCGGCCACACAACTGCCCATAATGGCTGAAATTTGGGTGATCCCTAAACTGCTCATTTGAGCATTATTTCTAAAAATTCGACCAAAGTGTTCTTTGTCTGGAAATATCTCGTCTTGCATGGGTAAATATACCCCAGCAGAGTCCACAAGATACAGAATAGGAAGTTTGTTCTCGATGGCAATTTCTTGGGCTCTTAAATTCTTTTTTGCAGTTATTGGGAACCATGCACCAGCTTTGACCGTAGCATCATTGGCTACTACAATGCATTGACGTCCTGAGACGTAGCCAATTTTGACAATGACCCCTGCTGAGGGGCATCCACCGTGCTTTGAATACATTCCATCCCCAGCAAAAGCGCCAATTTCAAGGGATTTAGACTTGGAATCTAAAAGGTAATCAATACGCTCCCGAGCTGTCATTTTACCCTTGGCATGCTGTTTTTCAATTTTTGAAGCACCACCACCGAGCTTGACTTTTACATAACGCTTGCGCAAGTCAGATAAGAGAAGTTTGTTGTGGTCTTCGTTTTTATTGAAGTTTAGGTTCATGTCAAAAATCTTTAAAACAAAAATAACAAATATCTTCACTACAAAGATTTTGTTTAACTAAGATTTACAATTCTATTTTAGGACTGAAATAAATATTTCTTTTGTGCTAATCGTCCAGAAGTGGCCTGTCAATAACTTCAGTATTGATGTCGAGTTTTGAATTTCCCGAAGAAATTTTAATGACGTCTTTGTCAATTTTTTTAAATTCTTTTGTACTGTCATTGTAACGATTAACCGAAGTACTTAGAGCAGACCCTAATTTTTCGTGATATTCTTTGTAGGCGTTTAAGTGGTTAGACAATTTCCCTATATTTTTTAAAATATCTTTAATTGAATTTTCTACCTTTAAATTGTGCAGTGCTTTGTTTGTGATTTGAAGCATAGGGAAGAGGCTCATTGGGGAAACAATCATCACTTTTTTTGTGTAGGCATAAGAAACAAGATCTCTTGAATTGATTTTTAATGCCCCAACTCTGCTGTTTAATAAATCTTGGTATAGACCATCGGCAGGAATGAACATATAAGCGTAGTCCGTGGTGTTTTCACTGGGTCTGATATACTTAGCGGTTTCATCAATTCTGTCTTTAATATCTGATTTAAACTTTTTTTCCAGCTCTTCTAATTCGTTTTTATTTGAACATTCAATCATCTTGTTGTAATTGTCAAGAGAAAATTTTGCGTCAATTGGTATGATGTATTCACCGACTCTTACGATGGCATCCACAGACTCATTGTTCTTAAATTTATACTCTCTTTGGAAAAGCTCTGGTGGTAATACATTGGCAAGTAAATTTTCCAGTTGTATTTCCCCAAGAATGCCCCTTTGTTTTTGATTTCCCAAAATCTTTTCAAGAGTCTTCATTTGATTGGCGAAATTTAAAACCTGTTCGTTAGTCCCTTTAATTTTTTCTAGTTCGGCGGTCACGTCTTTTATAACTTTATTGGATTCTTTGAACTGTTGCGTAATATTGGTCGTGGAAGTTTTATTAAAATCATTAATTTG
>TARA_B100001093_G_scaffold131874_1_pt1 | contig 14007 bp, 12 predicted proteins | sample TARA_B100001093 | Tara Oceans TARA_B100001093 (sample SAMEA2623116) | marine metagenome | biome: marine biome (ENVO:00000447); feature: surface water layer (ENVO:00002042); material: "saline water (ENVO:00002010), including plankton (ENVO:xxxxxxxx)" | depth 5 m
AAAAAAAATATAATTAAAGAAAAAAACAATATCTTTAGAAATTGATCATTAACTTCTACTATTACGTCATTTGAAATTCCTAATAAAATTAAGGATGATAAAACAACCAAAAAATATCCTGATAATAATCCGTTTAAACCGTCTAAAAAATTACTACCATTAACTAATATAGCTAAACAAAAAACTGTAAAAAATAAATTGAATATTTCATTTGATAACCAATAATTTAATAAATCATATTTTAAATCATTAATTTTAAGTTCCTCAAAATAAACAAATTGAAGTATAATTATTATTTGTAAGATTAATCTTATGGTTGGATTGGGTAAAATATTTTTATCTGACATTAAACCCAAAATAGTTATGAGTATAAGCGAGATCTGAATATTCAAAGAAATATTTGGGTAAAAAAATAATATAATTATTAAAAAATATATACCTCCTAATAATATTGGAGAATTGTTTTCTTTTCCAAAAATTTTGTGAGATGAAAAAGTTGTATCATCAATCAAAATTTGACTTTTTTTAAAAAAAACAAATAAAAAAATAAAAACTGAAAAAATTAACAAAAAATCGAGAAAAATCATTTTCAATTTGAATTTTTCCTAAATATTATCAACTTTTGCAAACCTTCAGAAAACTTTATTGTAGGACGCCATCCAAGATTATAAATTTTTTTTGAATCTAATTTTTTTCTTAATGTTCCGTCTGGATAGTTTCTATCAAAAATAATTTTGCCTTTGTAATCAATAAATTTTGCAATTATTTTTGATAGGTTTTTAATAGAAATTTCATCATTAGTACCTACATTTAAAACTGGTAAATTTGATTTAAATTTTTTTTTAAGAATATTTTTTTTTATTTTCAAACACAAAAATATTGCAGATGCTAAATCATCTGAATGTATAAACTCTCTCATTGGTTTGCCAGTTCCGAGTAATTTTACTTTTTTAAATTTCTTTTTTTTTGCCTCCTCAATTTTAGTTATCATTGCGGGTATTACATGGGCATTAATCTTATTAAAATGATCTTTTTCTCCATAAACATTTGTTGGCATTAAGCAAATTATATCCAAGTTATGATCTTCATAAAGTGCTTCACATAATTTTATTCCAGCAATTTTAGCTATCGCATAACACTGATTAGTTTTTTCTAATGTACCAGTTAACAAACTTTCTTCTTTGATGGGTATTTTTGAAAATTTAGGATATATGCACGAAGTTCCTAGAAAAATAGTTCTTTTTATTTTTTTTTTTAAAGCTAATTTTAATAATGAATTTTGTATTTCAATGTTTTCTAGAAAGAAATCTTTTTGATTATAACTGTTAGCAATAATACCTCCTGCGCGTGCTGCTGCCATGATCATGTAGTCAATTTTTGTGTTTTTAAAATATTTGATAACTTTTGTTGAATTTCTTAAGTCAAGTTTTTTTCTATCAACTAAGATTAAGTTTTTAAAACCTTTTTTTTTTAGACTTACTAAGACTGAGTTTCCTACAAGACCATTATGTCCTGCAATAAAAATTTTATCTGTTTTTTTCATTAAGATTTTTCTTAAAAAGATCTATATCAGAGTCTATCATATCTTTTACTAGATCTTTTAAATCATGCTTTAATCTGTAATTCAATTTCTTAAAAGCTTTTCTTGGATCACCTTTCAAATAATCTATTTCAAGTGGTCTATAATATTTTTTATCAACTTTAATTATCAGCTCTTTTTTATTATTTTTTAATAAATAGGCTTTTTCATTAATACCTTTACCAATCCAAATAATTTTTAAATTTAAATATTTACAACAATGATTGATGAATTCTCTAACACTCGTTGTTTTACCCGTAGCTATTACATAATCATCTGGTTTAGATTGTTGTAAAATTTTCCATTGCATTTCTGTGTAATCTTTAGCGTGGCCCCAGTCTCTTTTTGCGTTTAAGTTTCCAAGATATAAAATTTCATTAGATCCTAGAATTTTTTTTGCAAAATACATAGTGATTTTTCTAGTGACAAATGTTTCACCTCTTCTAGGACTTTCGTGATTAAACAGGATCCCATTACATGTATAAAATCCGTAAGCCTGTCTATAAACTTTTGTCATCCAGTATGAGTAAAGTTTTGAAACTCCATATGGTGATTTTGGAACCATTTGAGAAGTTTCATTAAATGAATTTAATTTGTTTGGTTTCTCACCAAACAATTCAGAAGTACTTGCTTGATAAAATCTTGTTTTATTTAGATTTAAAAATCTCATCGCTTCTAAAACTCTTAATGTGCCTATTCCAGTTACCTCGGATGTGTACTCTGGTATTTCAAACGAATGACCAACATGACTTTGTGCTCCAAGATTATAAATTTCATGAGGTTTAATTTTACTTAAAATATTAACAATGCTGTTAGAATCTGTGAGATCACCGTAGTGCAAAAAAAAATTAGAGGCCTCATGAAAATCTTTATAAATATGATCTATTCTTGATGTATTAAATGTTGATGATTTTCTTTTAATTCCGTGAACAATATATCCTTTTTTTAATAAAAATTCTGCAAGGTAAGATCCGTCTTGACCAGTTATACCAGTTATTAAAGCTTTTTTTTTCAAATTATTGATTTCTATTTAAAATTTTATTAATTGATAAAATTAGTACACTAAATATCGAAAAAATTAAATTTTTATTTTCATATTTATAAAACAAAGTGAAAGCATCTTTAATTTTCTGAGATGTATTAGAAGATAATGAATTAGCGTTTTTTCGCCAACTTGAACAAACTTTGCTAATAGCATAAAATTTAAATTCCTTTCTAAGAAGCTTTAACCATAAACCAAAATCTTCTTGAGTTTTTATTAAAGGAAATCTATTTTTTTTCATAATTTTAGATTGAACCATTACAGTGCTTAATCCTATTTCACATTTTTTAACTAACTCGTTATATGAAGTGCTTTTAGAGACAGTTCTTCTGTTCAAAAATCTACCTTGTTCATCAATTACATCAAATGAAGTGTAAGATAAATCTACTTTTTTTTTTAACATAACTTTAGTTTGAATTTCTAGTTTTCGTTTATTCCAAACATCATCTGCATCTAAAAATGCTATCAATTTTCCTTTAACATAATTTAAAGCAAGATTCCTCGATTTTGCAACACCAAGATTTTTTTTATTAATAATAATTTTTTTATTCTTTATTTTTTTTAAAATTTTTTTAATAAAAAATAGATCTTCTTTATCTTGATTATCAAAAACAAAAATTAGTTGGTAGTTTTTGTATGTTTGATTAATTAAAGAATTAATTGTTTTTTTTATATATTTTTTTTTATTATAATAAGTGACTATTATAGATATTAATGGTTTTTTCATTTTTTATAATGAATTAAATAATTATTAACATTTTTAACTGTAAGGTGGTCCGCAGTAACACAAACTGAAGGTGTTGACCAGCAGTAAGGGCCTTCAACAAGATTATATACAATATCACCACTTTTTAACTTTTTATAATTTACTTGATTTATCCAATAAAAAGGAAAGTTTGAGAAGTTGTGATGCTGATTTATCTCTAAATTTAATTCATTATTTATTCTTAATAAATTCTTAAAATTGAATACTACTAATGCAATGATAAATAATACTTGAAATTTTTTTAAAAATATCTCTTTGGAAACATCTATTTTTGAAGAAATATAAAAGCAAAAAGGTAAAGTTAAAAATAAAAAAACGATTGAATATCCAGCATATCTTAAAGTAGGAAAATTAAAAAACCAGACTAATAAAACAAATATTATTGGAACTTGTAGTAAAAAAAAAGAATTTTTTTTATTATTTTGATTAATTTTTCCAATAATATTTTTTTTAAATGAAAAAAAGTACACTAAAAAAATTAATATATTTAATAAAATAAAGTCAGATACTTTTGTAAAAAAATATTTATTAAACCAATTTTTTATCCAATAAAAATTGGATAAATATTTTTCTGTATCATTAACTCCAAATCCTGCTCCTATAACACCCTTTGACCAAGCATTATAATGAGTTTTCATATGATCTATTGTTTCATTTTGTAAAGTCCAACTAAAAGTCTCGTAGAAGCAGGTTGAAGAAATTGGATAAATTAAGCAACCTGATAAGGCAAAATTATAGAATATCAATGTTGTAAGACTAAAAAATGAAATAAATAAAAACCTCAATTTTAAGAAATACCTCAACAAATCATTAATCTTAAAAATTTTCAAAGAAACACTCAAAGGTATTACAATATACATTGCATATAAAATTTTGGTTGTAGTCGCAAATATGATTAAGTAAAAACTTATTTCTAATAAAAAAAATAAATTTTTTTTGTTAATTTGGTTTCGACCAAAATATGCAATATAACAAAATATTATACTCATAATTGCAAGTAGTTGACCAGGTAAGTCGGCACCATATTCTGCTAGTCTATTAAATTTCAAAATGTAAATTAATAAAGTTAAACTTATAAGAAGAACTAAAAAATTTGGAATTTTTTTATCTTTTAAAATTAAAAAAAGGCCAGAAAAGAAAAAAATTTGAAACAAAAAATTTGTAAGATTGAATAAATAATATTTCACTAAAGGTAAATAAAATAAGGAGTTAATATGAAACAATGATGAAAAATGATTATATGCGACGTTAATATTTCCTAATCCAAATTGTAATTTTTGTTCTACAATTTGTAGTGACATTGGTAAATGATAATAAGGAAAATCTTCATTAGTTTTTGAAATAATAAAACCTAAAAACAAAATAACAAAAAATGTAAAAACTAGTTTTATCTCTTTTTTTTTAATAAAATCTTTAAAAAAGAAAAAGTTTAGTAAACCTATAAGTTGAACTAATGAATTGTGAAAAATATTATGAGTTACAAACAAATGAGTAATGGATGATATTATATATAGGCTAAATAAACCAAAAATTCCTAGAATTGAAACATTTAAATAATAATCATTTTTAAAAAAAAATTTTTTGAAAATTAATCCATATCCAATTGTACTAACTAAAATAATTAATGGATAAATAAGTAATAAGATTAAATTTAATATCATTTTTAATCAATCTCGAGTATTTCGGTTAACATCTTGTAATGGTTAAATATTGTAAATCTTCTAGCACCTTTAAGATTATTTATTAAAAGATTTTTGTTGTTTACTTTATTGAGATTGTAAAAAATATTAAATTTTTCAATAAAGTTTTCTTGGTCATCATTTTCAAATGATACACCACTATAGTTGTCTTTAATGATTTCATTTGGTCCATTTAAACAATTACTTGATAGTACAAAAGTTTTCATCATCGCTGCCTCTATTAATACAAAACCAGGATCTTCCCACAAAGAACTCAAAATAAAACCTTTAGCCTTTTGCATATATTGAGAAATATTGTCTTTAAATCCTAATAAAAAAATATTTTTTTCTAATCTATTTTTTTTAATAAATTCATAAATTTTATTTCTATCCTCACCCTCTCCAGCAATAAATAGTTTTTCATTAGGATATTTTTTTAATATTTTATTAAAACTTTTACACAAAAATAAAAAATTTTTTTGTTTTGTTAATCTTCCAGCTGCAAAATAAAAATTATCAATTAACAAGTTATCAATATTAGCTAAAACATTTTTTTTAGAGAATTTTTTAATCTCTAATATAGGATCATAAAGTAATTTTATCTTATTACTTTCAATCAAATTACTTTTCTTAATAAAATCATAAGTACCTTTAGTTGGACATGTAATCATATGAAGTTTTTTTGCTGCCAATTTCCAAAGAATTTTTCTAAAGAATCCCAATTTAGGATAACCTGAAACTCTTAATATAAATTTAGTTTTATAATCAAATAATATCATTAACATTAAAGGCAGTGATGTAATTAAATGGATTACTAAAAATTCTGGTTTATCATTTTTAAGAATATTTTTAAGAGGAAAAAATGAAAAAATAAATATTAATATAAAAGAAATTCTGCTTTTTATTTTTCCATGTCTTGGAAAAAATTTATATATATTGTTATTGAAATGATTAATTAAATTAATTTTTTTTTTTAAAATTTCATCCTTAAAATTTGAGAATTCTCCAAAAAAGTTAATTATTGCACATTCATAATTGCTTTTATATTTCTCCAGACTATATGCAGAGTTTATAACAGCTCTATTGGTGGCAATATTTACTAGTGATGGAGACCAATAATAAACTTTTTTTGATTTCAAAGTATTTTCAATTTGTATTTTATGTTTATTACTAATATGAAATTACGACTTATATTACAAAATAAAAATATGGTATTTTTATGAATGATTATGAATATAAATTAAATAACCATTTATTTCCTTTAATTGAAAAAATAAATAACCCTATAATTCTGGAACTAGGTGTTCAGAGTGGAAGATCAACGAAGAGATTTTTAGATATTTGTAAGAAAAACAATGGTAAACTTTATTCGATAGATATTGATGATTGCTCTGAAGTATCAAAAGATAGAAACTGGAGTTTTTTCAAAACGAGAGACGATAATTTTGAATTCATAAAATCAAAAATACCAAAAAATATTGATGTTTTATTTATTGATACATTGCACGAAGCCAAACATGTAGAAAAAATTATTTATGGTTATTATGACCTTATAAAAGTAGGCGGATATATATTCATTGATGATATTTCCCATTTGCCTTATTTGAGTGAAAATTCTAAAAATAATTTTTATTGTGAGATAAATAATAAGGAAACTTTTCAAAAAATTTTAGAAATTTACTATTATAATCAGTCAAAATTTGACTTAAATTTTTCTTTTATATCATCTGGTTTAGCAGTGTTAAAAAAGAAAGACAATTTTTTAGAAACTATAAAAAAATTAAAGTCAAGAGAAACAAGCTTTAAAAATTTAATTCGAAAATTATGGTTAAAAATAAAAAATTAATTGTTTTTATGCCATCTATAGAGGATGGCGGTGTAGAAAAAAACTTATTTCTTATTTTAAACTATTTAAGTAAAAAATTAGATATTATTTATTTGATAACTTTTAATAAGAAACACAAAAATAAATTTAATTCAAATATAAAAATTTTAACACCTTTTTTTAATCCTGAAATTATCAAGGGAAGATATCTAAAATATTTTTTTTGTTTACTGGTTTTATTACAAAAAACAATTTTTAATAAAGATCATTTAGTATTATCATTTCAAGCAAATATATTTGTAATAATTTTTTGTAAAATATTTGGATTAAAAGTTTTATCAAGATCTAATTCTTCATCTCAGGGGTGGTCTAAAAATAAATTTAAACAATTTATATTTAAATTGTTTTTCAAAAAAGCAGATAAAATCATTGTTAATAGCTATGAATTTAAAAAAGAAATGGATAAAAGATATGGAATTAAATCACAATGTATTTTAAATCCTTTTGATTTCAGAAAAATGAAAAGATTATCAAAAAAAAAAATTAAAAATTCTTATAATAAGAAAAAGATTAGATTAATAACAATTGGGAGGCTAACAGATCAAAAAGATATAATTACCATTTTTAAAGCAATTAATGAACTTTTTGATATTAACTTAGAATTGATAGTAATAGGTAAAGGAGAAACAGAAAATGAGTTAAAAAAATATATTTATTCAAATTTTTTGGAAAAAAAAATTAAACTTATAGGATACACAAAGAATCCATATCCATACTTAAGAAACGCTCAAGTTTTTATACTATCTTCAAAATTTGAAGGATCACCAAATGTTTTGGTAGAAGCTTTATTTTTTCGTAAGTATATCATTTCAACTAATTGTCCTACCGGACCTAAAGAAATTTTGGCCAATGGAAAATATGGTGATCTTGTTAAAATTGGTGATTATAAGAAAATAGCTCAATTAATTAAAGCCTATTCAAAGAAAAAATCGAGAAAAATTAATAGTATGAATATTGCTCATTTAAATAAATTTAATTACAAAAGTAATTGTAAAGAATATTTAAATTTAATATCAAATTTTCTTTAAGATAAATGATAAAATTAATAATAAAAAAAATCTTCAGAATTTTTGGTTGGAAATTAACCAAAATAAGAAGAAAAGACCCAGGAGATTATTTTTATAGTCAACCTAATAAAAATTGGATTAAAAGTTTTATGGACTGTGCAGGAGTGATTCATATTGGTGCACATCGTGGCAGCGAAGCACAAATTTATAATTGGTTTAATAAAAAGGTAATTTGGATAGAGGCTAATCCATACTTATTTGATGATTTAAATGATAACATCTTAAATTTTCACAATCAAAAAGCATATCTTGAATTATTTGGAGATGATCAAAAAAAACAAGATTTTTATATTTCAAATAAAGATGCTGCGTGTTCATCAATTTTCGATTTTTCTGATGATGTAAAAAATAAAAAATTATGGAAAGAGCATAATTTAAAGATGATGAAAAAAATTAAATTGAATATGACGACATTTGATAAGTGGTCAGAAGAAAATAAAATTGATATTGATGAATATAACCATTGGGTGATAGATGTGCAAGGCAGTGAACTACAAGTTTTAATGGGTGCTTCTAAGTCGCTCAAAAAATGTAAAACTATAATTATTGAAATTAGCAAAATTCAATATTACCAAAAAGGATCAACTGGGTGGAAAGAACTTAAAGATTATCTAAAAAAATATAATTTTTTTCCAGAGAGTGAACCATTAGAAGATCACTGTGATATTTTATTCACCAGAAATTTTTAAATTTTTAATATCAGTGATCCAAGCTTTTAAATAAATTAGTTCTCGTGAGGGAAAAATTTTATTTTTAATTAAATGATTGTAACATTTAAGTAAATTTGTGTTGTAATTTTTAGTTCCTTTTTTTAATTTTAACTTTTCTAGCAAATTAAAAATATTTTTATTTTCTAAATACATTGGAATTTCCTCTTTAAAATCATTAATTAAATTATGAAGATTTCTGTTTTGATCCATAGTGGTTCCAAAAAAAAGGATTTTTTTATTATCATTTTTTAAAATCTTTAAAGCAATTATACTTCGCCAAATATCTGTACATCTCATTGAACATGTTACTGGTAAATACATAAGTGGGAAAATTTTTTTAAACCATACTGTATTTTGGCTATTAAATGTAGAGTTGGATTTGCCTAAACTTACTTTTTTATTATCCTTAAATTTAATATTTATTTTATCATGTAAAAGTCTATAGATTGCATCAACATCAGGATTTCCTTCACAAACACCTTGTTGAAGATAAAAATTATTTTTTATTTTTTTGTTTTTTATTTCAATTTTCTGATTTCTAATTTTATCTAAGGGAAGGCCTCTTGGCCAAATTATTTCATTTTTTTTAAGAAAAAAATCATAAATATTTATCCAGTCACTATTTGATATTTCACTAACAGTATGTTCTAATTTTTTTTCTGAAAAAAAATTATCTTTTGGATAATTATCATCATCAGTTTCAATGATAATTTTAGAACTACCTTTCATTGCAAGAAGGTATCCAATATTTTTTCTGGTATATGAATTTAAAGGGCATATTTTTGCAAATTTAAATCCTAGTTTTTTTTGAGAATATAGATTTAAATATAAACCGTAATTTAATTTGAAGCTTTTTGGAGTTTTATGATCTCCAATTACAATAAAATTCCACTGTTTCTTTTTTGACCAAAAGCTACATTTTGTAATATTTTTATTTGCTTTATTGATTGTTGTGATTACAAGTGAGCAATTATTTTTTTTCATTAAAAAATATTATATGTTTAATAAGCACTACATAACATAACACTAAGGTATGGCAATTAAAATTTATCGACAATTTAAAAAACTGATTAAAAAAAAATTTTTTTTACAAACACCAGATTTGTTATTCATTAATAAAAAAAATAAAATCAATTCTTGTATGCCAAATAAGATTATTAAACTTGGAAATAAAAACAAAAATAAAATATTTTATGTAATTAAGCGAACTCCTGGTACTGGACTATTTTCAAATGTTTTATTCGTTTTAAATCACTTAAATATTGCAATTAAAAAAAAATATATCCCTATCGTTGATATGCAAAACTTTACGACGATTTACAATGAACCAAAAAAAATTGATGGAAATAATAATGCATGGGAATATTATTTTAAAAATTTATCAAATTACAAACTCAAAGATATTTATCAAAGTCAAAAAGTTATTTTTACTGATAACAAATATTATTCAAATTTTGTATATGACCTAGAAAAAAATAAAAAACTAATTAATCTTTTTCAAAAAAAGATAAAAGTCAAAAAAGATATTTTAAGAGATTTTAAATATTTTAAAAAAAAAATTGATAATGAAAAAGTTTTGGGAATTCATTTTAGAGGAACAAGTTATAAAAGATCACCTGGGCATCCTTTTCCATCTACAAAAAAACAAATGGGCAAAATTGTTGACAATTTTTTGAAAAAAAAGAAATTTACTAAAATTTTTTTAGCTACAGAAGAAAAAGATTATCTGAATTTTTTTATTAAAAGATATGGAAATAAAATAATTTATTTAAAAGATGTTTACAGATCCAATAAGAATGATGCTTTTAAAATTTATCCTAGAAAAAACCATAGATATAAACTTGGAAGAGAAATTATTTTAGAAACAATGTTGATGTCAGCGACTAATTATTTTATTTTTGTTAACTCCAATGTAAGTAGCGCTTCGATAGCATTTAACATCAATAAAAGGCAAAAAAGAGTTTTAATTGATAATGGTTATAATTCTAAAAATCAATTTTTTGCACAATGGCTTTGGTATTTCAGAAAATTATTACCTGATAATTTATGGGGTTTTAAAATAAAATTAAAATATATATAAGTTATTTATGAAGTATTTAATTAATTCTCCAGATATTTCTTCTTTAGAAAAAAAATATGTTTTGAATGCTCTAAATAGTGGTTGGCTCTCAATAAATGGAAAAAATACAAAAGAGTTTGAAAAAAAAATTTCAAAATTTCTTAAGATAAAATATTGTATGGCTGTTCAAAGTGGAACAGCTGCAATTCACTTGGCTCTCAAAAGTCTTGGCTGTAGCGTTGGGCATAAAGTAATTGTCCCAAATTATACATGTGTTTCAAATATTTCTGCAGTTGCTCAATGTGGCGCAACTCCAATTATAGTCGAAGTAGAAAGACAAACATTAGGTATAGACTTGGAAGATTTAAAAAAAGCAATTAAAAAGTTTAAGCCAAAGATATTACAATTAGTACACGTATATGGTTGTCCTGCAAAAAATACAAAAGAAATAGTCAAGCTATGTAAAAAACATAATATTAAAATGATTGAAGATTTTAGTGAGTCACTTGGAGGAGAATTAAATAAAAAGAAATTAGGTAATTTTGGAGATATAGGTATCTGTTCAATAAGATCAGAAAAAATGATTGGCGTTGGTGAGGGTGGTGTAATTTTTACTAAAAACAAAAATCTCTTCGATAAAATTAGAAAATTAGGTTCAAGAAACTCGCCATTCAGAGGGTCGAGAGACCCTTATTGGAAAAAATATTTTTCCTCTGGTGAAGGCTATAATTATTTATTACCTCATCTCTTAGGCAGCTTAGCAAGAGCACAAATTGAGAGATTTCAAAAAAAATTATTACCAAAAAAAATAATGATAGGAAAATTATATAAAAAATATTTTAATGATGAAGATATCTCAATTACTCAAAATTCAATAAAGAAATCAAAACCTGTTTACTGGTTAAATAGTATATATTTCAAAAAACTAAATAAAACAAAAGTTAGAAAAATTGCGTCTTTTTTAGAAAAAAATGGTATTGAAGTAAGGTCTGGATTTTGGCCTTTAAATAATCTAAGTGGTTTTCGCTCTAAATATGTTGGAAGTAAAAAAGTGAGCATGGAAATATTTAATAAAAGTTTAGTTCTTCCTTCAAATATTAATTTAACTGAGGCTGATATTAAAAAGTTTAGATCATTGATTAATAAGTTTTTATAATCTGGGAATTTAATGAAAATTCGTGTTGGTTTTATAATAAACTATAACTTAGATAAATGGCTAGGAATAACATATTATTATCAAAATCTTTTTAATACAATTCTTGATCAAAAAGAAAATGATATTGAGATAGTCATATTGACTGACAATCATTTTACAAATGAAGAAAGTAATAAATTTAATGGAATCGAGATTATAAGATCAAATCTATTCAATAGAAAACTGAATCGATTGAAAACATATTTAAAATTATTTGAAGTATTTTTATTTGGAAAAAATAAAAAAATTGAGAATTTTTTAATAAAAAATAAGATAGATATTCTATCACACACATCAATTTTGGGTAAAAAATCAAAAATACCCTCCATTAAGTACATTCCAGACTTTCAAGAATTATATTATCCAGAATACTTTAATTGGAAATTAATTATTAAAAGAAAACTTATGTTATGGTGGGCAATAAAACACTCTAATAAGATAATCCTTTATTCAAAATCTATAAAGAATGATATGGATAAAGTTTTTCATACTAGTGAAGAAAAAGTCTGTTACTTGCCCTACTGCACCAATATTAATAATAATATTAAATTACTAACATTTGATGAATTAAAAAAAAAATTTAATATAGATAATGATTTTTTTTATTTACCAAATCATTTTTGGAAACATAAAAATCATATAACTGTCTATAAAGCTATAGATTTTTTAAAAAAGAAATATAATAAAAATATTTTATTAATCACTACAGGGGAAAAAAATGATTATAGAAACCCAACTTACAATGATAATTTAGAAAATTTTATTATTGATAATAAATTAAATGACAACATTAAGCATTTAGGTATTGTGTCTATGAATGAAGTTTATTCATTAATTAAATATAGTAAGGCAGTTATAAATCCATCTTATTTTGAAGGCTGGGGAACTTCAGTAGAGCACGCGAGATATTTCAATAAGCATGTTATTGCATCAAATATTGATATTCATTTAGAACAAAATAAATTTCACAATTCTCAAAACATTAATTCAGAGCATTCAAAAAAATTTTGCCATTATTTTAATCCAAAAGATTCTGAAGAATTAGCAAATTTAATATTTAAAATTTCAGCATCAGATGTAAATTTAGAAAAAGATAATCTTTCTCTCTATAATGATAATCATAAAAAAATAGTACGTGAATTTTATCTTAATTACTTAAATATAATAAAATCTATTATATAAATTTGTTAATTCTATTTTTTTTATACCAATCAAATGTATTTAAAATTGCTTTTTTTTTATCAGTAAATTTAATTTTTTTTAATAGTTTTTTTAATCTTTTATTATCTCCATGAGTATTCATCACGTCGAGTTTATTTCTCTTAATCTTTTTTAATTTTATAGAATACCCTTTAAAGAAACTTAAAATTTTCAATAAAGAAATTGGCTCACTTGAGCAGATATTAATGATTTGATGTTGATGAAATTTTTTATTGATCAAAAATAACATTATTTTTGTAACATCATGAATATATGTAAAATCTCTTAAATGTTTACCGTAATTATTAATTTCTAAAGTTTTTTTATTAATTATAGATTTAAATAATTTAAATAGGAACATATCTGGCCTCCCCCATTCACCAAAAATTGTAAAAAATCTCAAACCAACTATCTGAATTTTATATTTTTTTGAATAAAAATTTGCCAATTGTTCATTAAATTTTTTTGTTTTTGCATACAAACTAATAGGTTTAATTTTAAATGTTTCTTTCCAAGGGTAGTTTGAATTTTCGCCATAAACTGAGCTTGAGGAAGCATAAAATATTTTTTTAATCTTTTTTTGTTTAGAAATTTCCATCATATTTATAAATCCGGTAATATTGGATGAAATATATTTTTGTGGTTTTAAAACTGAATAACGAACACCTGCTTGGGCAGCAAGATGAATAACCATATCAATTTTAATTTCTTTTAAAACATCATTAAATTTTTTAAAATCTGATATATCAACCTTAAAAAATTTAAAATGCCTAAGTTTTTTTAGTTCTTTTATTCTTAAATTTTTATAATCTGATGAATAGTAAT
>TARA_B100001093_G_scaffold85133_1_pt1 | contig 13992 bp, 13 predicted proteins | sample TARA_B100001093 | Tara Oceans TARA_B100001093 (sample SAMEA2623116) | marine metagenome | biome: marine biome (ENVO:00000447); feature: surface water layer (ENVO:00002042); material: "saline water (ENVO:00002010), including plankton (ENVO:xxxxxxxx)" | depth 5 m
CAACCAAAAAATAAAGTAGTTCTTTTTGATCTTGATGGCACATTAATTAACTCTGCGCTGTCCTTTCACAAAATAGTCAATAGACTCAAGGCAAAAGAAAACCAGGACCCTGTTGATTTTGAAGTTGTTAGAAAATATTCTTCACGAGGAGCTACGTTGGTCCTAAAAAGTGCTTTTCCAGCGGCATCAAATGAAAAAATAGCTACATTAAAAGCTATTTTCTTAGAACAATACAAAGAACTTATGACTTCGAACATTACTAAATATGATGGGGTAGATGAATTGCTCCAATATTTAAAAGACAAGCATATCGCTTGGGGGATTGTAACTAATAAGTCGGCAATTTATACGAGGCCAATTATTGAGAAATTAAATTGGGATAAAGCTACAAAAGCTATAATATGTCCTGAAGATATAAATGAAGTTAAGCCGAGCCCAGAGGGAGTCTACAAAGGATTAAAAATCCTAAATGGTACTTCAGCAAAATCATACTATGTGGGCGATCATGAAAGAGATATTGAGACTGCAAAAAATGCTGGAGTTATTTCAATAGCATGTACATATGGTTACCACGAAAATGACCCAAGGAACTGGAAAGCTGACCATGTGGTTGACAGTCCAACTGATATCATGGAAATAATATGAAGCATGTTCCAAAATTAGAAACCAAGAAAAACCTTCTGGCTGATAAAAATATCCTGATAACTGGAGCTGGCTCAGGTATTGGAAGAGCTGTAGCAAAAGCTTCAGCCCAGCATGGAGCAAACCTTATACTGCTCTCTAAAGATATTAAGAAGCTATATTCTTTGCAAGATGAAATATGTACTGCTGGCCTTAAGGACCCCTTAGTTGTAGAACTAGATTTTTTTAAAGCGAAGGAAAAGGATTACAAGACCTTGGCTGAAAATTTATATGATCAGTATGAGAAACTGGATGGCCTTGCTCATATAGCAGGCATTCTAGGATATCTATCTCCTATGATTAATACATCTTTAAGTCAGCTTAAGACTGTTATGCAGGTAAACTTTGAAAGCAATTTCTTATTAACTCAACTTGCATTACCTCTCATTATGCAAGCAAAAAATCCATCTATTATTTTTACTTCTTCGGGAGTTGGTAGAAAAGCCAGAGCTTTTTGGACTAGTTATTCGATCTCAAAATTCGCTGTTGAAGGACTTATGCAAAGTCTTGCTGATGAATATGAAAAGGATATGAGGGTAAACTCATATAACCCAGGGCCAACCAGAACTAATATGCGTGCTCAAGCATTTCCTGCAGAAGATCCAAATTCATTAAGAACGCCAGAAATGATTGCAGACGATTATCTATGGTTATTATCTGATGAATGCAAAGAAACAGGAGTAATGTATAACTTTCATGAATGACTTAATTGAAGCCTTGAAGAAAGGAGTAGTAATTATTACTTTTAAAAAAATAGATACCGGTGAAACTCGCATCATGCCTTCTACTCTCAATTCAGAGTTTATGCCCAATGGATCAAAAATATTTAGCATTTCACCTGAAAGCCAAACTATTGTGGTTTGGTCACTTGATAAAAAAGCATGGCGAGACATACGATCGGATACAATAATAGAATGGAGTACTCAAGATGACTAAATTTAACAACAAACTTTTTTTTATAGCCTTTATGTTTTTATCTTTTTTTGGCTTTCCAAGTAATTTTTCTGTGATGACTTTTAACGTCGAGAACCTTTTCGATAATCTCGATGACCCTCAGAAAGAAGATGAAACTTATTTACCAATTTCAATGAAGAAATCAAAACTACATATTGATCAATGCAATAAGATTGAAGTTTTTAAATGGAGAGATGACTGTCTTAATATAGATTGGAATGATGAGGTCATTGAATATAAGTTAAATATAATAGCTGAAACGATACTTTCCTATGAAAAACATGGGCCTGATGTAATTGGCCTTCAGGAAGTTGAGAATGAAAATATTCTAAAGCAACTTTTCAGTCGGCTAGAAAAGCATGGTTACAACTTTTACACACTCGTTGAAGGCAACGATGATCGAGGTATTGATAACGCTTTTATCTCAAAATATGAAATTCTTGATTCAAAGCTGCATCAAATAGAATTTTCAGGTGGCTCTAAGGATCAAATTGGAGATACAAGGCCAATTTTGGAAAGCGTATTCTTAATAGATGATAAACAAGTTTCTATTTATAACGTTCACTTTCCTGCTCCTCATAATCCACTATTTATGCGAAAAGATGCCTTTAAAACACTAGATAAGCTTGGTCGTCAGAATAAAATAATGTCAATTGCTTTAGGTGACTTTAATGTTACTTCTGCAGAAAATGCTCAAGAAAAACTCTACGAAAGTATTAATAAAAACTGGTTTGTGTCACATATCGATCAATGTTCTAACTGCAAAGGAACAAACTATTACTACAGGGATGACAGGTGGTCTTTCTTAGATGCAATTATGCTCAAAAAGGATGGTTCCAGTGCATTTATAGAAAAAAGTGTTCAAATAGTTAGAGCTGATGCACATACAAGGGATGATGGAAGTCCAATTAGGTTCAATTCCAAAGGCTTATATGGTGTCTCTGATCATTTTCCTGTTGTTGTAAAAATTAAAACTTATTGAATCTTCAAAAGATTTTGTAATTTACTAACTTCTTTTTGTGAAAATTTTTTCCAACCACCAGGTTTGAGGTTTTCTGGCATGATTATTGGCCCATACCTTAGGCGCATTAGTCTATTAACCGTTAATTTTTGGGTGCCCCATATTTTTCTAACCTCACGATTCTTGCCAGTGAATAAACAGACATAGAACCAGTGATTCTTTGACTTTGAAGTTTTTTTAACAGCCACTACATCAGAAAAACTAGATTTTTCTCCATTAATATTTACGCCATTCATTATATTTTCTAACTTTTTATCTGAGATATCGCCGTAAACTCTACAGAGGTATTCTCTATCAATCTTGCTGCTAGGATGAGCTAAAAGATTTACAAAATCTCCATTATTAGAAAAAACTAAAAGTCCGGAAGTATTCACATCTAATCTACCAACCATAATCCATTTGCCCTTTTTTCTTGGTGGCAGCGCCACAAAAACACTATCATTTTTATCAGTAGGAACGTTTGAGCAAACTTGACCTATCGGCTTATGATAAATCAGGACTTCTGTAGCAGGGTTAATTTCTACTACCAAGTCTTCACCGTCAATATTAATAACATCGTTATCTTCAACTAAAGAATTTTGATTAGCATTTTTATTATTGAGGGTTATATTTTTGGATTTAAAAATCTCATTTATATTACGGCGAGAGGCAAAACCTAAGTTTGCCAAGTATTTTGAAATTTTTTCTCTATTGGGCTGGAGCTTCGTGCTCAATTGAATCGTCCTGAAGTTTAAGTTCTGGAGAAATATCTTCTATCTCTGGTAAATCTGGCAATACAGGAAGATCGTCGAGCGTTTTCATGGAAAAATCATCTAAAAATTTCTGTGTTGTTATAAATAATGCAGGCCTCCCAGGAACATCTCTATACCCTTTAATTTTGATCCAACCTTGATCCATCAGAATTTTTATTACGTTAGTAGCAACATTCACACCTCTTATATCTTCAATATCCCCACGAGTAACTGGTTGCATGTAAGTGATGATTGAAAGTGTTTCTAAAGTTGCTCTTGATAATCTTAAAGGCTTAACTTCCCATAATTTTGCTACATCTTGAGCATATTCTTGATTTAATTGGATCCTATAACCAGTTGAAACTTCAACTAAGTCGTAAGGTTTTGTTTCGTATTCTTCTTTTAAAACAGTTACTGCATGCAATACTTTTGCCTCATCTTCAGCACTTTGAACTTCCAGTAGCTCACCAATATCTTTGATCGTGAGCGCTCTATTGGCTGCAAGTAGTAGAGCTTCTGTTCTTTGCTTAATATCCATTAGTGCACCACCTCTTCTGCTCCTTTGAAATAAATCTCTCCAAACTGTTCTGCTTGAACTATTTCAACATACCCTTTTCTATTCAGCTCTAATGCTGCAGATAAAATAACTGAAACTGCTAATTTTGATTCGCCACTCAGGATGAGCTCGGGAAGCGAAATAAAGTCTCTTTCTTTCAAACTATCAAGCATAAGTTTCATTTTAGATTCTACTGTTATGTTCTCAAGCTTAATCTTATGGCTTGTTAGCCTTACCATTTCATCGAGCATAGAGCGCAAGGCAAAGGTTAAGTCATTCTTATCATAATTATTCTTTGGTTTTGGTAATTCAAATTCTGGTAGTTTTCCTGATGCAGGAAAAATATCTCGATCAATTCTAGGCATTTCATCAAGCTTAAACGACACCTCTTTAAACCTTCTGTATTCCTGTAATCTTCTTAATAGCTCTGCTTTTGGATCTTCTTCTACTTCTTCATTGTCTTCTTCTCTAGGCAACAATATTCTAGATTTTATTTCTGCTAAGTAGGCTGCCATTGCTAAGTAATCACCGGCTAATTCATATTCAAAGTCATCCATCATTTCAATATAAGCAATATATTGATCAGTAATTTCAACTAAGTTAACCTCTAAAATATCAAGGTTTTTTCTTTGTATAAGATAAAGTAAAAAATCCATTGGACCTGAAAAAACATCCAATAAAAGCAGCAAGGCTTTTGGTGGTACATACAGATTTTCTGGTAATTGATCTACAGGATTCCCTTTAACCTTTGGTAATGCTATTTCTTGGACGGCTTCCATACACTAGATATTGTATATAAAAAAGAAAATAAATACTAAATATTGTGTTTTATAGCAAATAAATTATTTCTTTTAAATTGTTTCATGTTTCAAAGGAAAGTTACCCTCTGATGATGTAAAATTGACTGCTCTGCACTAATAAAAAATGAAATATATAACCGACAATAGTAGGATTTTATCAAGGGAAGAACTTTCATCTCCTGAAGAAATTACAAATGAGATTCCGTTAGACAAGGAGTCCTCTAAATTAATATTCGGTGCAAGACGAAGTATAAGCCAGGTTCTGCACAGACAAGACGATAGGCTCATTGTGGTTGTTGGTCCATGTTCTATACATGACCCTAAATCGGCAATTGAATATGCTCAACTATTAAAAGATTTCTCAAGTTCTGTCGAAGATGAGTTGGTACTTGTAATGCGTGTATATTTTGAGAAGCCAAGAACAACAATTGGTTGGAAAGGCTTAATTAATGATCCAAGAATTGATAACTCATTCAAGATTAATGAAGGCTTGAGGGTTTCCCGTAAACTCTTAAAGGACATTGCAGACTTGGGTATGCCTACTGGCACCGAATTCTTAGACCTTATATCACCACAGTATGTTTCAGACCTTGTGAGTTGGGGTGCTATTGGAGCAAGAACCGCTGAAAGCCAAGTTCATAGAGAACTTACTTCAGGGCTTTCTTGTCCTATGGGTATCAAAAATTCTACTAAAGGCGACATTCAGGTAGCAATTGATGCACTCAAATCAGCTCAATATCAGCACGTATTCTTGGGTACAACAAAAAAAGGTAAAGTCGCTATTTTCAAAACTTCTGGTAATGATGATACGCATATAATTCTCAGAGGCGGCATTGAACCAAACTTTTATCCGGAAGACGTTCAAAATTGTGAGCAGGCCTTGCAAGCTAACGATGTGAATGCAAATGTCATGATTGATTTCAGTCATGGCAATAGTAAAAAGAATCACGAGAATCAAAAGAAAGTCTGTGCCTCAGTATGCACTCAAATCAATGAAGGTAACAAAAATATTATTGGGGTTATGATTGAAAGCCACCTAAAAGAGGGGGCACAAAAAATTTCAGATAATCTTGAATATGGTAAAAGCATCACAGATGCATGCGTTCACTGGGAAGAAACAAAAAAATTACTCAATGACCTTGCTTCCTCAGTAAAAGCTAGGAGGCAGCTTGGATAAAACATTTAAATTCAGCATAGAAATGGCTGAAACACTAGGTTTAAACTGTGCTGTGCTTTTAGAGTATTTAAAAGAATCAAATTTAAAAAAAACTAAAATTGAGGACCTTTTAAGCGCTTTAACGTTTTGGGATGAAAACGAATTAATGAGTGCCTTAATAGATTTAAATGTTAGAGGTCTTATCAGTCTAGATACAGATAAAAAAATAGTAAGCACTGCTAATACTCAATCAAGAGTAAAAATATCAACACCTAGAAAAATTCAAAAAAATACTATTCAAAATGACTGGAAACCTTCTGATGATGTTCTTGAGATCCTGACTAGATCAGGCATGGAAGAATCATTTATCAAAGAATTAATTCCAGAGTTCGTTATTTACTGGTCAGAAAGACCAGACGTACTGATCTCATATAATTCAAAATTTATTGAACATGCAAGACTGAAATGGGCTCAACATAATGCTGAAGTTGATACTAAAAAATCTCCTACTACCATTGCTGATGATTGGAGCCCTACCGAAGATTGTTTGGATATTATTAAGATGACTGGTATTGATAATTCTTTTGCTCAAGACCATCTCCCTGAATTTATCCTCTATTGGAAACAAGATGGAAGAGCTTTTACGTCATGGGATATTAAATTTTTGGATTTTATTAAGAAAAAATGGAATTATAATGTTGAACATTCATCTAATGGACATAAACAAGAATTTGACTTTTATGATCCATACAAGGAGACTGTAGGGTCTCCAGAAAGCAGTGATAGCAATACACTAACCAATTTAAGAGAAAAATATAAAATATAAAATATAATGAATAAGAAAAAATTGAGGGCATCCGCGGTAATACTAGCAATTACTGTGATCTGGATGATTTCAGGTTACTTTGCTCAATCCGAACCAGTTGAATATAAAGCGCCAGTTCAAAAAGAATCAGTGCTGGTAAGCAAGTCCGAGGCAATAGATTTTAGACTGCCAATAACTGTAAAAGCCGAGTCTCAAGCTTTTTCAAAAGTTGATATTAAATCTCAAACTTCCGAAAAAATAATCAATGTTGCATATTTAGACGGTGATTTCGTTAAGGAAGGTTCTCTTATCTGCGAGCTAGACTCTGGCCAAAGACAAGCAAACTTCAAAAAGAGTGAAATTGATTATGATTCATCAGTTGAACTTAATAAGAAAGGGCTAATATCCGAATCAGCATTAGTAACAGCTGAAACAGTTTATGAAACAGCAAGAATAGAATTGGCAAGAACAAAAATAAAGGCACCATTTGATGGTTTTGTAGAAAACCTAGCCAAGAAAGGTCAGCTATTACAAAATGGGCAAGTGTGTGCATCAATAATCTCTCTATCACCACTTAAAATTGTCGGTAATGTTTCAGAAGTAACGGTGGCAATGATAAAGCCAGGACAAAACGCTGAAATTGAATTTATTTCAGGAGAAAAATTCAATACTGAGGTCTCCTTCATAAGTTCTGCTGCCGATGTAAGAACCAGAACTTTTAAAGTTGAGGCAGAGCTCATGAATGAAAATTTAGGCATTAAAGATGGTCTAACAGGAGAACTTATTATTTATACTGATCCAGTTAAAGCTCACTTTGTTCCCACATCAGCTTTCTTGCTGGGGGATGAGGGTAATGTTGCATTAGCGACAGTCATTAATGATAAAGTTGATGTTGTAGATGTAAATATTCTTATTGATACGCTGCAAGGAGCTTGGATAACTGGTATTCCAGAACAAACAAATATTATTGTAGGTGGCCAAGGTTTTGTGAAAGAAGGTGATGAGGTTATATCAAAATTTAAATAATGGGTATTGTTAAAACAGCTGTAAGCAAATTCAGAACCACATTACTGGTAATGATCTTCCTAATCATTATGGGTATGTTTGGCAGAGCAGCAATGCCTATAGCATCAAACCCTAATATTACATTTCCTTTCGTAAATGTTTCAGTATTTCTAGAAGGTGCATCTCCGGAAGATATGGCTAGAATTGTTGCTAAACCTCTGGAAAATAGATTTTTAAGATTAGAGGGACAAGAACAAGTAAGGTCACAGAATACTCAAAGTTTCACGAATTTGACAATCCAATATGATGTTGACTATGACATCGATCAAGCATTGCTCGACGTGGAAAGAGCAATAGGTGAAGTTAGATCTCAGCTGCCTCCAGAGGCAAACGACCCGGTTGTTAGTGAAAGATCAGATAATGATTTTCCAATTTTAGTTTACAGTCTTTATGGGTTTTCGAACCTTAGAGCTGGTTATGCAATAGCCCAAGAAATACAAGATAGGTTTGAAAAAGTTCCAGGTGTATTAGGAGTTGAGATAAGCGGTGTTCCAGAAGAGCTTTTGGAAGTAGAAGTCTCACAGGCCAAATTAGAAAGTTTAGGTGTAAGTCTCATCGAGATAGGGAATGCAGTTAGATCAAATAATGTTCTGATCCCTGCTGGTTTTCAAGATACAGGCTCAGGAAAGTTTGCAGTTGAGATTCCAAGTATATTTGAAACAAGGCAAGACGTTTTTAATTTACCAATAAAATCAGATGGTAACAAAGTAGTCACCATGGGCGATGTTGCTGACATCAAACGAACATTTAAAGACCCAACCAGCTTCTCAAGAATAAATGGCTATGATGCAATATCTCTTTCGTTAACCAAACGAGTTGGATTCAATGAGCTTGATATTGCTGAAGCAGTAAAAAATGAAGTAGAACAAATCAGAAATGATTTTCCAGATAACCTTGTGATTACACCCGGTTTAGATACTACAAAATTTGCAGGTGAAATGGTTTCTGAACTTGAAGGAAATATTATTACAGCAGTTATCCTGGTCATGGTGCTAGTAGTTGCTACTTTGGGTTTAAGAAACGGTTTAATTGTTGGAATAGCTATTCCCTTCTCATTCCTGGTTGGTTTTGGAATTTTGCACTTTTTTATAGGTTATGAATTTAATTTTTTAGTAATGTTTGGCATGCTACTGGGCCTAGGGATGCTCATAGATGGGGGTATAGTAATTGTTGAATATGCAGATAGACTCATTGATAAAGGTCTAGACAGAAAAGCCGCTTATACTCAAGCTGCTGAAAGGATGTTCACACCAGTTTTTGCCTCAGTATTAACAACACTAGCAGCATTCTCACCTCTTATGATTTGGCCTGGGATTTCAGGTAAATTTATGAGGTATCTGCCTGTAACTGTATTTGTAATACTTGCAGCTTCATTAGCGTACGCTCTGATATTTGCTCCAATGCTAGGCTCCTTATTGGGAAGACGCAAAGGAGAAGGTGATAGAAGCAATGATAGTGACAATACACCACTAAAAAAAGCCTACAAAAAAGCAATAAGTTTTGCTGTTAGAAATCCCTTAGAATCAATAGCTTACACATTCCTAACAATGTTTCTGATATTAGGAAATATAGTGCCAAACTACGGAAAACAATTTGTCTATTTTCCATCTATCGATCCTTGGCTTATTAATGCAGATATTCAGGCAAGGGGCAATCTTTCTCCATACGAAGCTAGAGACTTTGCTATAGATGCAGAAAAAAAATTGATTGCTGTTAATGGTGTTGATGATCTTTTCATGAATGTATCTGGTGCTGGTGGTGGCGGTGATGGCGTGGGTCGTGGATATATTGTCGTAGAAGATCCGAAAACATTAGATATCTCAGGATTTGAAGTACTAGAACTACTTAGAGAAGCGGTCTCAAATGTATCAGGCTATAAATTGAACATTAGAGAAGTGCAGGAAGGCCCAGGACAGTTTAGTGCTCCTGTCGAAATAGAATTTTATAGTGATGATTTGGCCCTAATTGAGAGGAAAACTCGTGAATTAAGAGATTACATTACCAATAATATTGAGGGCTTAACAGGCGTTGATGATAGTTTACCTAAGTACAAAATTGAGTGGAAAGTTGATGTAGATAAAGAAAGAGCTTACCAATCTGGAATTAGTTTATTTGATATCGGATCGGCTATACAAATGGTTACTTCTGGTATTAAGCTTGGTGAATATAGACCTAATGACTCCAAGGAAGAGATTGATATAAGAGCAAGGTTTGCAAAAGATAAAAGAACTCTTTCAAGCTTAGAAAGCATTACCGTAAATTCCAGAAACGGTGCTGTACCAGTTTCTAGTTTTGTAAACGTTGAAGCACGCCCAAATGCTGCGAGACTTGTCAGAAAAGATGGCAGGTTCTTTTATGAAATTACTGCAATTAATGTTCCTGGATTCAATCTTAATGGTGAGATAGGAAAAATTAAAAATTGGATTGCCGAAACTGGTTTTGACGACCCAAGAATGGAAATCAAATACGGCGGTTTAACAGAGAGAGGTGCAGAAGCTACCGACTTCCTAATTCAAGCCTTTTATGGAGCATTATTTCTTATGTTTATAATTTTAGTGACTCAATTTAATAGCATTTCACAACCCATAGTAATACTTTTATCAGTCTTATTTTCTACAGCAGGAGTATTTTTAGGGTTGACGGTCTCTGGCTCGGAACCTTCTACGATAATGACAGGAACTGCTCTTGTTGGTCTTGCAGGAATTGTAGTTAACAATAATATTGTGTTAATTGATACCTTTAATAAACTACGGCTGGACTTCCCTGATAAGTCAGCAGCAGATTTAATATCAGAAACTTGCATGAGCAGGCTGAGACCTGTTCTATTGACAACGGTTACAACTATTTTTGGGCTTTTATTCTTATCTTTTGGATATAGCATTGATGTGCTTAATAGAGCAGTTTATGAAGGCACTTCAACAGTTAAATGGTATCAAGTGTTTGGCATAAGCATATGTTGGGGTCTTGGCTTCAGCACAATTATTACCCTTCTTGTCACCCCTTCATTCTTAATGGTATTAGAAAATTTAAAAGATTACAGAATGGCAGCCAGAAACTTCGTTACATCAATACCAAACAAAGTAAGAGAACTTTTTTAAAAAGGTCCAACATAAGGTAAAATTTTTAAATGGCAAAATTTGAAGAATCAATTAAAGAGTTAGAAACAATCGTTAAGTCTCTTGAAGATGGTGAGCCAAGTCTGGATGAGTCGCTAAAAAGTTTTGAAAAGGGCATAACCTTAATTAAGGTTTGTCAAAAAGAGCTTGAATCTGCTGAGAATAAAATTAAAGAACTGACTCAAGACGGCGATACAAAACCGTTTGATAGTGACAATTCTTAATGAACATAATTTTGAAGCCAAGCTTCAAGATAGAGTAAATAGAAAGCTAAACTCCCTTACTAGCAGCTCTAATCAAATTAATGAATCTATTATCTATGCTCTTTCTAACCCAGGCAAAAGAGTTAGGCCAACATTAATTTATTTAGTAGGAGATGCTCTAAATATCGCTATGGAGAGTCTTGATGCTCTTGCTGTAGCAACTGAAGTGGTGCACACATATTCATTAGTACATGATGATTTACCTTGTATGGATGATGATGACTTAAGACGCGGAAAACCAACATTACATAAAAAATATTCAGAATCTACTGCTGTCTTAGCAGGTGATGCTATGCAATCAATGGCAATTCAAGTGATTCTTGAAGATAAGAACATTCCAGATGATATAAAAGTACAAATGACAAAGTTTCTTATGGAAACAATCGGTCATGAAGGCATGATTCAGGGGCAAGCACTAGACATCCAGTTTGAAGAACAAGAAGTTTCTAAAGATCAAATAATACATATGAACCACTTAAAAACTGGGCTATTGCTGGAGTTTTGCATACTTGCACCTGCACAAATGGCAGACAAAAGAAATGAGCATTGGGAAAATATTGCAAACAGTGTGGGAGTATCCTTTCAATTAATTGACGATCTACTCGATCTTGAGGAATCAGAAGAAAATCTAGGGAAAGCAACAAATAAAGATCTAGGCAAAAATAAGAAAAGTGCTCCTATAGTTATAGGAACTTCAGAAACATTAATTGAAATTAAAAAATATGAAGCTATAACTATGGAATCAATAATGAAATTAGGATTAAATAACCACCCTATAAGTAATTATTTAAAAGATCTTTTTAGCCGCAGAAAATAATGAAAATTTTTAAAGAATTTCCACAAACTAAACCCTCTAATCTGCTTTTAGATCAAGTAGATTTTCCTAGTGATTTAAAAAAATTAGATCTTGATGATTTGCCACTTCTTGCAGATGAATTGAGAGAGTTTTTGCTTTATACAGTGAGTAAAACAGGTGGTCACTTTGGAGCAGGTTTAGGAGCTATTGAGTTAACAATCGCTCTTCATTATGTTTTAGATCTTCCACACGATAAAATCGTTTGGGATACAGGTCATCAGGCATATCCTCATAAAATACTTTCAGGCAGAAAAAATAAAATGGATCAAATGAGACAATTAAATGGATTGGCAGCTTTTCCTTCAATTACTGAATCTGAATATGATGCAATGAGTGTTGGGCATTCAAGTACTTCTATAAGCGCATCTCTTGGGCTCAATGAAGCTAGCCAAATGTTAAAAGATGGTAAAACAGTATTTTCTGTTATTGGTGATGGAGCTATGACAGCTGGCCTTGCTTTTGAGGGCCTTATGCATGCAGGACACTTGGATAGAGACTTAAATATTATTTTGAATGATAACGATATGTCCATTTCAAAGAATAGAGGTGGATTATCAGACTACTTGGCAAAAGTATGGGCTTCAAAAAGCTATAAGAAACTTAAATCAAGCGGAAAAAAAGTCATGAAGAGCTTGCCGTTTGGTTTACACATATCAAGGACCTTAAAAGATAATTTAAAGTCAGCGGTAATGCCTGGAAATCTTTTTGAAGATTTAGGTCTGCACTATATAGGACCAATAGATGGGCATGATGTGAAATTACTTGTACAAACGTTACAGAGAATGAAAGAAAAAAAAGACCCCTATCTTCTCCATATAATTACCAAGAAAGGGGCTGGCTTTGAACCAGCAGAGAATGAAAGAATTAAGTTTCATGCAATATCTAAAATAGAAGCTAACCCTCCTGCTTCAAAAATAAAGTTTCAAGATATTTTTGGAGAATGGTTGTGTGATAAAGCTGAAACCGATAGAAAACTTGTAGCTATTACTCCTGCTATGACAGAAGGGTCAGGGATGGTTAATTTCGAAAAGAAATTTCCAGATAGGTTTTATGATGTTGCCATCGCAGAACAACATGCTGTTACTTTTGGTGCTGGTTTAGCATTAGGTGGCATGAAGCCTATAGTTGCAATATATTCAACCTTCCTACAAAGAGCATATGATCAGCTAATTCATGACGTATGTCTCGAGAATACAGATGTAACCTTTGCCTTGGATAGGGCTGGTATAGTGGGCGAGGATGGTCCAACACACTCAGGTAATTTTGATATTAGTTTTATGAGATGTATTCCAAATATAGTGATAGCAACACCCTCAGATGAAAATGAAATGAGAGTTTTACTTAATTCTTGCTATGAATACAAAGGTCCTGCAGCAATTAGATACCCAAGAGGATCTGGTAAAGGTGCAGAAATCAAGAAAGAGCTTTCAACCATTGAAATTGGAAAAGGTAGAAAAATCAGAGATGGAGAGGAAACCTGTATTTTAAACTTTGGTGTTCTCATAGATAGAGCTGAAGAAATTGCTAATGAACTTAATCTTGGTCTTTATGATATGAGGTTTGTGAAACCATTGGATCATGAACTAATTAATAATCTAGTCCATAAATACTCAAAAATTGTGACGCTTGAAGACCATACTATAATTGGTGGGGCGGGTAGCGCTGTTAATGAATATCTATCTCAGCAACAAATCTTGAAGCCTGTTTTGACACTTGGCCTACAAGATGATTTTCCTGCTCATGGCAGCAGAAATCAAATCCTTGAACTCAATGGTCTTGATATAGAAAGCTTGAAGAAAAAAATTGCTAACTTTTAAAAGAATCCCAGCCTAAACTATCAAAAGTGACTGGTAAACCATTTGAGTCTTCTACTTGCAGAGCTTTATCTTGAATAATTTTGCCAATTATTTTGCTTTTTGGCAGGAGTTCCAAAATTCGGCCGCGGTTATTTTCATCGGCAGTAAATAACAAAACATAATCATCTCCAG